>Ga0209181_10001549_pt1 | contig 39938 bp, 35 predicted proteins | sample MAT05_FD_187208 | JGI IMG/M metagenome (GOLD analysis project Ga0209181, IMG submission 187208) | Freshwater microbial communities from Lake Fryxell liftoff mats and glacier meltwater in Antarctica - MAT-05 (SPAdes) (version 2) | ecosystem: Environmental > Aquatic > Freshwater > Ice > Liftoff... | reverse complement strand
TTAGAATTATAGCGAAACATGTGCAGGAATTTTGCACTAAGGTAGACCTTTTTTTGAACTGTTATCCCCAATTTTGACCTGCAATCCATTTGCTATCAAATAGTTGCCACTTTTTCAGCAGACCCTATCTATCTGCATGGAATAATCCCGGGAGATGTAATATTGCACCCGCTTATCGAACCCGGTCTTATCGGCCACCTGCATTTCCACCACAAACTTTCTGCCCGACTGGTCGGTTGCCCGAACGTGAACAATGGTCGCTTTTTCCCCGGCGATGCGCGGGAACTGGTATGGATTAGCGATAGTGACGCTGACCACTTGATGATCGCCTTCCAACTCCAAAGAAGCGTTCAAAAATGAGATGAGCGGAGCCGTTTTCTGCTCGTTGCCAAAAATCTTGCGGAAAGCGATGTCGTTTTTTATATCAGCGAACTGCATAATCCTGTTTTTGGAGCAAAATTAACAGTACATAAACGCATTGCTTGATACCTCCCATTTTATTCACTTATCCGGCATTGCGTGTATGCCCCTTATATGCGGCAAGCCCTCATTTGCTTCCTGACTCGGAAACAGATGTTGCGTTCAGGTTGACCCGCGAGCGAAGTTTGGCCCGGGTAAAAACTTCCTGTATGCTGCGGTCGCTGTACTGCCCGCCGGTTTGCCCTTCAAAAAGCCAATCAACGGGCTTGTGTAGCTCGACATAATACTTGCAGTTGTTCCCATACCTTACGACTACGCCTGGATGGAGTTTTCCGACCAAAAGGTGATGGTGATCAGAAAATAAGGGCGACCTGGCCTGTCTGCCGCCCTACCCTTCCACCACATGCCCTACAAACTGCGCCCCATTGTCAATGATCCGATTCAGACCACGGCGAAATCCCATCCCGCACGCTTCATAAGCGAAGAACACACCAGCCTGATAGTAATGGCCGGAAGTGTCGCGGGCGAGTTCAGCCAGCGCCTGATAGACGACGGGTTGTTTTTCGTATTCGCCGTTGCGCACTTCTACTGGCAGGCCGATAGAATCGAAGATGGCTACATTACTGCCTTCGCGGCCAAAAAATACTTTTTGCACATAGGGAAAATCCGTGCGACCGATCGGCTCTTTGAAAGTCGCTTCCAGCAGGGTCGGCTCGTCGGGAAATAAATCCCAGAGGTATTTCAGGATGCCTTTGGACTGGAAGATCATCGTGTAGGCGGGATTGAGGATTACTGCCAGGTCGCGGTGGACGATCTTCGTGAGCAGTTCGCACAACTGCGGCTCGTCCCAGGCGATGTACTCCCAGGGCACGAGTTTGAACCAGAACGGCCATTGCACCAGTTTCCCTTGGGCGTCGTTGGCAAAAATGCCGCTCTCTTCGGAAAAAACCACATCGTCAATGTAGGCGAAGGTGGTCTCAAAACCGGCTTCACGCGCGGCTTCCGTGAGCAGCGACACATTGTTGTCGTCTTCCGGGGCACCGCGCAAGGTGGAAAACAGGATCGCGGGTTCGCGCTCGGGGTTGAGTTCTTTGAGCCGCTCGAAATTGGCGATCAGGGCATCGTACACAAAATTGAATTGCCGCTCCTCGGGAATGTCGTTGGCTTTGAGTTGCGCCCACTGGATAATGGCAGTCTCCGGCAGCGAGGTCGGCGTGTCGGCGTTGAATTCCAGCAATTTGATGGGCAGGCCGTCGGTGCCGCCCGCGAAGTCGAAGCGCCCGAACAGGTGCAAATGGCGGTCATCTTCCCAACTCGTATAGATCAGGTCGTGCAGCACCCGGGGAATGCCCAGTTCTTTGAGCAGGTGATTTTTGATGACGTGTTCACCCGCCTGAGCAAAACGTTCGTAGAGCCGGTTGCCGGCCTGGTAAAAGGCTTCGCGTTCGGCTTCCCGGATGACGACCAGTTCAGAAGTGAGGTAATCTTCGGCGGCTTCGGAGACGAAATAGTCCCAGCCGAGTTCCTGGAAGACGGCGTTGGGTAGTTGAGAAATGGGTTGTTGTTGCATGAGGAAGGGCCGCGGGTGGGTCGGCGAAGTTTTGAGAAATGGAACACAGAGGCGCAGAGTGGCACAACGATCTTCTCGCAAAGGCGCAAAGTGGGACAACGACATTCTCGAAGCCACAAAGTGGGGCATGCTTTATGAACTTGAACCGCCGCGCGAGGACCGGCCGAAAAAGCCGCTTTTGCCGCTCACCGGACGCATGGTGGTTCGACTGACGGATGTGCGCCGCAATTCGCTGGCTGCGCCGCCACTGTAACCGCCGCGGTACACGCCCGGATTGATCGGCGAACTAAAACTGCGGCCCATCATATAGCCCATGGCACCCCACCACATCACGTGACCGAGCCCCATGCCGTGCGACCGGTAATGTGGTTGATTGTTATTGGTATGGGCCGTGCTGGAAGTGTCTTGTGGCTGTACCAGTCCCTTGGCTTGTTCCAACGTGAGGGTTTCTGTGGTGCCGTCAAGGCGTTTGATGACGACGCGGGAAGAATCCTTGGCGGACACAACTTGTTCATCTACCACGGCAAAACTGCCGGATTCGGTTTCTTCGATGGTCGTGATCACGCCCTTGGTGGGCTCCTGAACGGTCACTTCTTCCCAGTCCTGTCCGTTTTCATCGCTGCCGCAACCGGTGTGTACGCTGAGCAGCGCGGCCACGGCTACATACAAGCCGCCCCGGCGCATACGGCTTTTCCAGGTATGGGCAGAAGAAGGATCCTGACTAAAATTTTTGAATGGTGTCATATCGCTGATTTCCAGAGCAATGAAAGTTTGAAGCGGCAAGATAGCCGGAATGGATACAAATGTGGGGGTATCAGGGGTGTCAAATCAAGCCTCAAGGCGACACATTCGATGAGCGCGGCTTTTGGAGCGATGAAGCCGGATGAGGATTCGTCGGTGTACGGGGTCTGACAAGGTGGTACAGGCCCATGAAGTTTGAATATTTCCCAAAAACCTGCTTCTTTTGCACCGCTTTTCATGCTACCTCCATTTCAAAAAGGGGTTTGAATTCAAAACAGGCAGACGCATTAGATCGAAACGAGGAGCAAGTCAACAACTACTTGGGGATTGTTCTGTTTTATTTTTTTTTTGACTGACATGAAGTTTTCGTCTTTTTTGCTCGTTCTGCCCCTTGCCGCTCTCTTCCAGATTCGATGCGGCTCTTCCTCCGACAATCGTCCTGATGCCTCAAAAGAAGGACCCGCGCCTCCTTCATCTGCAGCATTGACCTCGCAACCCACTCCGGTCGGCTTCAATGACTACTGGTATCAGGGCAAAGCCGAACTCAGCACCTACGACGTACAGCAGGAACGCTACGGTGAAATGCGGACCGCCGAACAAGTCAATGTCTTCGTGACGGAAGATTTTTCCAAAAAGAAACAGGTCAAACTGGACGATGCAGCCAGCGCGGGAACGGACCGTGTGCCCATACTTAAATGGAATGCCGTTCGCCGGTTTCATACGGGCATCTATGATTATTCCATCATGACCTCGGTCTTTTCACCTGTGGATGGTTCTAATGCCCTCAAGACGACCTGCACGGTGCAAGACTGGTGCGGCCAGGTGTTTTTTCAAACCAACCTGGAAAAGTCTGGCATCCGCGCCCAAAATTTTTCGTATTTTGAAACGGAAGGCGACCTGGACAAAAAATTACCCCTCGTCTGGCTGGAAGATGAGTTGTGGACAAAAATTCGCCTCGATCCTGCCGCTATTCCAACTGGAACGTATTCCATCATTCCTGCTTCCACTTATCTGCGATTGCGCCACAAACCCTTGCAGCCGGAAGCGGCAGAAGTGCAATTGGCTACGACAAACAACGAAAGTACCCTCACGATCCGCTATGTAAACATCCAGCGTACCCTGCTCATTCGATTCGAAGCCGCTTCCCCCTACCGCATCCTCGGCTGGGAAGAAACTGGCAACGGACAACTCCAAAGCAAAGGCACGCTCAAGTCCAGTCTGATGAGTGCTTATTGGTCGCAACACGACAACGCCTCCAGCGGATTGCGCGATTCGCTGCGATTGAAATTCTGAAAACGCATCTTCCAGTTCAAACGTTTACGCTACTTTACTATCTTCAGCACCACACACTACAAATTTACACATGGGCCAGATCACATCACCGACCGACAACATGCAACTCATTCGGGAGAGCGCACGCGCTTTCGCAGAGACCCAAATTCGCCCCTACGTCATGGAATGGGATGAATCCCAACACTTTCCCATGGATATGTTTCACCGGATGGGAGAATACGGCTTTTTAGGTGTGTTAGTGCCGGAAGTATATGGCGGCGCAGGACTGGGGTATCAGGAATATACCACCATCATTGAAGAGATATCAAAAGTCTGCGGTTCCATCGGATTGAGCGTAGCGGCGCACAACTCCCTGTGCACCAACCACATCCTTTCTTTTGGTACGGAAGAGCAAAAACAACAATACCTGCCCAAACTTGCTACGGGCGAATGGATCGGCGCCTGGGGGCTGACCGAAGCCAATACAGGATCGGATGCCGGACGCATGCAATGTGTGGCGAAGCGCGACGGCGACTACTACGTCCTGAACGGCGCAAAAAACTGGATCACTCACGGTCTCAGCGGCCATGTCGCCGTCGTGATCGTGCGGACCGGCGAACTTTTGGATAGCAAAGGCATGACAGCGTTTGTCGTCGAGCGTGGTACACCGGGTTTCACTGGCGGAAAAAAAGAAAATAAACTCGGCATGCGCGCCAGCGAAACCGCAGAAATGATCTTCGACAATTGCCGCCTCCACAAAAGCCAGGTGCTGGGTCAGGAAGGTGAAGGCTTCATCCAGTCTATGAAAATCCTCGACGGCGGTCGCATTTCCATCGCGTCACTGGCATTGGGTATTGCCAAGGGGGCTTATGAGGCTTCTGTCAAGTACGCCAAGGAGCGGCAGCAATTCGGCCAGCCGATCGCCAATTTTCAGGGCATCAGTTTTAAACTGGCCGATATGGCAACTAAGATCGAAGCGGCAGAACTGCTGACCCGCCAGGCTGGTCATTTGAAAAATCAGGGACTAAAATGTACCAAGGAAGCGGCGATGGCTAAATACTACGCTTCCGAAATTTCGGTAGAAGTCAGCACCGATGCCGTGCAGGTGTATGGCGGTTACGGGTACACGAAAGATTTTCCGGTGGAAAAATTTTATCGCGACTCCAAACTGTGCACCATTGGGGAAGGGACTTCGGAGATTCAGAAAATTGTGATTGCGCGGGAAGTATTGAAATAGTCCTTGACGAACAACGCCGAAATGATCAAAATCCACACCCTCGACCTTGCCTTCCTCGGCCTGGAGCATTCCGTCGCCTCGTTCGTCGTGGAAGGACCGGGCGGTTTGGCATTGATAGAAACCGGACCCGCTTCCACCCTACCCCATCTGGAGGCGGCTTTGCAAAAACATGGCTGGCAACTCGCTGATTTTCACCACGTCTTTCTGACCCATATCCACTTCGATCATGCAGGGGCGGCCTGGGCACTGGCGGAACAGGCAGCGATGATCTATGTGCATCCCAAGGGTCTGCCACATTTGGCGGCGCCGGAGCGGTTGTACAACTCGGCCCGAATGATCTATGGCGATGACATGGACAGGCTCTGGGGGCCGATGCATCCAATTCCTGAATCGCAATTGTACGCCCCTGAACATGGGGAAGGGATCGAGGTTGCCGGATTGCGATTTACGGCCTGGTATACGCCCGGCCATGCGGTACACCATATTGCCTGGCAAGTGGAGGGTCCGGGTAATAGCGAACCCGTACTGTTCACAGGCGACGTCGCAGGCGTGAAAATTGACGTCGGCCCGGTACTACCACCCTGCCCCCCACCAGATATTCATATCGAAGATTGGCAAGCCTCTTTACAACTGATCCGCAACCTGCCTGTGCAGCGGCTTTTCCTGACCCATTTTGGAGAAATTTTTGAAAAAGATGCGCATTTGGACGAACTGGAAGCCCGTCTGCTGGCAAGCGCGAATTGGATAAAAGAATATGCAGTAAAGAAGATTTCGGCTGAGGAAGTAGTCCCAAAGTTTAAGGAATATATCAGGCGTGAACTGATCGCTGCGGGGGTAGAAAAAGCCGATCTGGAGCGTTACGAAGCGGCCAATCCTGCATTTATGTCTGTAAGTGGGCTGATGCGGTATTGGATCAAAGTGAAAGGGGTGTGAAAGTTTCACCGCAAAGTGCGCAAAGACCGCTAAGCACCTTTTCTCTATATTTTGCGCCCTTAGCGTCCTTCGCGGTAAATTTGACTCACCGCAAAGTGCGCAAAGACCGCTAAGCACTTTTTCTCCATATTTTGCGCCCTTAGCGTCCTTCGCGGTAAATTTGACTTAAACGATGATACTCAACCAACGCACCCAGGCCCTGCGCTCGCAGGTCGAAGAGATTGTCAAAGACCTGCAGACCCTGAGCCAGGAAATCGGCCACCGCGAACTGGCCGCAACGGTCGGCGATCTGCGCAACCGCATGATGGAACCGTTCATGTTCGTCATCGTGGGCGAGGTAAAAGCCGGGAAAAGCAGTTTTGTCAATGCCTTGCTCGATGCCGGCCGCGAAGTATGCGCCGTGGCGCCCCAGCCGATGACCGATACGATCCAGCAAATCCTGTACGGGGAAAGTGAAGCGGTCGTGACCGTCAATCCCTACCTGAAAAAGATCATGTTGCCGATAGAAATCCTGCGGGATATTGCCATCGTGGATACGCCAGGGACGAACAGTATTGTCGAGCGGCACCAGGAAATCACGGAGAATTTTATTCCCGCCAGCGACCTGGTGATCTTTGTATTCGAAGCCAAAAATCCGTACCGGCAGTCGTCGTGGGATTTTTTCGACTTTATCCACAAAGACTGGCACAAGAAGATCATTTTTGTTTTGCAGCAAAAAGACCTGCTAAGTGAAGCGGATCTGCAAGTGAATGAGCGCGGGCTGTTCGATTTCGCGGTAAAAAAAGGGGTGCAGGAACCCGTTATCTATGCCGTGAGTGCAAAAGATGAATTAGAAGGCCACTATGATCGGAGCAACTTCTCGACAGTACGTGATTATATCCGCACTCATGTCACCGGCGGGCGCGGTGCAGCCTTGAAATTGAAGAATAACATCAGTACTTCCCGCAATATCCTCGAGCGGGTACGACACGACCTCGACACCCGCACAGAACAGTATCGGGCCGACACCAGCTTCCGCGACGATATCAATCAAACGCTGGACAATCAGGAAAAAAAATCGAACCACCATGTCAACCTGTTGATTGAAAACCTGCTGAACGGCTATGACCGCATTACCAAAAATATAGGCGAGGAACTGTCGGACGGGCTTTCATTCCCCTCCATGTTGAAACGCTCTTTTATGGGTATTTTCAGCAAGCAGGCCAGTATCAAAGACTGGCTCGACGAGTTGACGAAAAAACTCGAACTCAACCTGAACGCCGAACTGCGCATCAAACTCAACGATGGTGTGGTGGATCTGGCGGATTCCGTGCAGCAGATGGCGAAGATGGTGGACCTGAAAATCAGGGCGGGCAGCACGGTGGTCAAAAGTGACTCCTATATTTTCGAGCACATTTCGGACAAGCGCTCAACCGTGCTGCGCGAGTTGCAGGAGGCATTTGCCCGGTTTATGTCGCGGTCGGAAAACTTTACCGATGCCCGGCTTTTCCCGGAAAACGCCAACGTATCCCCCAATATCGCCGCCAGCAGCGGGGTCGCCATCGTGGGCATGATCCTGGCGGGTGCCACCAAACTCACCCTTCTGGATGTGACCGGAGGTATCCTGACCAGTGTGGGATTTTTGTTTGCGGGTATTGCAGCGGGTATGCAGCGCCGCAAAATCATCAACGGCTACCAGACTGAAATCGCCCAGGGCCGCGCGCGCATGGCAGAAGAACTGGAAACCAAATTGCGGGGTTACGTCCGCACGATCAAGGGACGTATCAGCGAGAATTTTGAAGAATTAGATGCGTTGCTCGCCAATGAAGAGGCACAGATCGCTCATTTCAACGCCCAGTACGGCGTATTGATCGAACGGTTAGACGAAATTGATGCCCAGTTGACCGTATAAGTGTTTCTCCTGATCCAACATTTGCAAACATCCTGCGTTTGAGCGTTTTTTAGATACATTAATGATTCTGAAACTATAATCACGCATCGGCCTTCGCATGAAATTCGTTTTTACTACTCTTTCCCTGTGCGTTGTATTCCAATTTGGTTTGCTGGCACAATGCTCTGAAATCCAACTGAATACACTGCAATTTTTACAAAAAACCGAACCTACTTCCAAAGAAGCCGAAATCCTGAAACTTGGCTTCGACCTCAGCAGCGAACAGGGTACGGGTGGCAACAACGTCCGCAAGTACACCAAATGCTGGAACACCAACGCAGGCGGCAAATCTGTTTACAATCAGGTAGTGCTCTGGCATACCAACGTGGGCAGCATTACTTTCCTGACCTTGGACAATGCAGGCTATGACAACCTGAAAAAATCCGTCGAAGAACGCCATCCAGGCTCTTCGGGTCAGCAAACCGTATACGGCAAGATGTTCCGCTACACGTTCACTTCGCAAAACATGGACGGACGGGAATATCGGGGCATCACGGTGACCTTGCGGAATCAATAACAATCAATTACCCCGCAGGAAATTACTTCAAAAAATTACCCGCAGGAAAACCCTACTGCCCAAATACAAACTGCACAATATTCGACCCCATTTGCAGGGCCTTGTTGCGCAAGTCCTGCGGATCGTTGTGTACATCGTCCCAACCATCGCCCAGATCCGTTTCAAAATTATAGAAACAAACCAGGCGGCCTTGCCAGAGCAGTCCGAAGCCCTGAGCAGGCTTCCCATCATGCTCGTGGATCTTGGGCATCCCGTTTTTAAAGTCGTATTTCTGGTGGTAAATCGGGTGGCTGAAAGGTAATTCCACAAAATCCAGTTCGGGGAACACCCTTTTCATCGCCGGTCGCACAAAAGGATCGAGGCCGTAGTCATCATTCAGGATGAGAAAACCGCCGCCTTCGAGGTAGGCACGGAGGTTGCGCGCTTCGAGGTCGCTGAACAGCATATTCCCGTGCCCGGTGGCATATACGATGGGGCAAGTAAAAATATCGGCGCTGCCCGGCTCTACGGTATTGTATTCCAGATCAAAATTGGTGCGCAAGTTGTCGTTGCAGAATTTGGCGAGGTTCTTCAGAGAATTAACGTCGTTGTACCAGTCGCCACCGCCCGCATATTTCAAAAGAGCGAGTTTCAAGGTAGGAGGAACAGGCGCCATAACACGCGCCAAAGGGGCAGGCACAAAGGCCGCACTGATCAGGAAAAAAGAAATCAGGATCGCAAATCGCATGTAACGCTGAGAGGAAAATTTAAATTTGTGAGCAATAGATGTTCTTTAGAGGCCATCACGGCCTCACACTTCAGCCAGGTGTCCCGCCCTTTCCCAGCGTTTTGTCTCGAAATTATATTGCTTCACCAGGCGGGCAGGATTGCCGGCTACCACAGAAAACGGAGGCACGTCGCGGGTCACGACACTTCCTCCGGCCACCACGGAATTGCGGCCGATTCGCACTCCAGCCGTTATAAGTGCCTGTGCGCCAATCCATGCACCGTCTTCTACAACAATCGGGCGGGTAGTAGTCGGTTGCTGAGCAATGGGGCGGCTTACATCGTCAAAACTATGATTAAGCGCGGACAAGGTAACGTGTGGCGCCAGCATCACATAATCGCCGATCGTAACCGGTCCGAGAATGGAATTGCACACCCCGATCAGAGAATGTTTGCCAATCACCACATCTCCAATGGCATTATTCACCGTTGCGAAACTTTCTATCAGGGAATAGTCGCCGACTTCGAACCGATTGTAGGGAAACACATCCAGCCGGGTACTCCATCTGACAATTGAACCATGCCCGCGGCGGTGATGAATCGGATTCCAAAAAACACGTACCCACCAGCGCGGCCGAAAGTCATGCGGCGGAATGAGCATCCAATGCGCAATGGCTTTGAGTCGTGGACTGGATTTCAGGCGATGCTTGATTTGTTGTATGAAGGGCATGGATCGGAATTGGTTAAGGTTCTGATTATCACCAAATGAAACGCCAAAACTATTCCATTTTTCTAAATGCCTGTTTTATGAGGGCTGTTCACCCTACCTCACGAGTGCTCGTAGCGCGGTGCAGTGCTACTCAAATACTACAAAAGTAAGTTCTGTTTGCCTTCCTTGCGAAATGAATTTCGCTGAATACATGCCCGACGGCAACCCAACGGTCCGGATGGAAAACGGTTCGGGGGTCACCTGCCAGTTGTCTGAATGAACGATGCGACCTGTCATGTCGTAGAGCTTTGAAACGCCTGCTCTACAATCGCCGCCTGTTCCATCTCATGCTTTTTCGCAAAACCCGTAGCGGGCGAAGCTGCTGCCGACCGGCTGATACATTTCCAGCCATATCCCGATTGAGTGACCGCCAAATGCGCCCACGCGCCCATGTTGGCCGGCTCTTCCTGGACCCATACCAGTTCGGCTTTGCCATATTTTTTCATCAAGGCATCGAACTGTGTTTTTGGGAACGGATAAATTTGTTCCAGCCGGACAATCGCTACATCCGTACGTTTTTCTTCCTGCTGACGCTTGAACAGATCGTAATAGACTTTGCCTGAGCAGACCAGCAAACGCTTCACTTTTTTAGCATCTGCATTCACGTCGTCTATGATTTCGCGGAAGTGATTGCCCGTCTCCAACTCACTGATTTCGCCCAAATTGAAGGGTGCTCGCAGGGTGCTTTTGGGCGACATGACAACGAGCGGTTTGCGGAACGGGCGCACTTGCTGGCGGCGCAGCAAGTGGAAAAAGTTGCTCGCCGAGGTCACGTTGGCGACGGTCGCATTGTTTTCAGCACAGCCTTGCAGAAAGCGCTCCAGACGGGCGGAAGAATGCTCCGGCCCCTGGCCTTCGTAACCGTGGGGCAGCAGCATCACCAGTCCGCTCATGCGCTGCCATTTGCTTTCACCCGCAAAAATGAACTGGTCAATCATGGTGCTCGCACCGTTCACAAAATCGCCGAACTGTGCTTCCCAGATCACCAGTGCGTCGGGTGTAGCGAGCGAATAGCCGTATTCAAAGCCCAGTACGGCATATTCGCTGAGCAGCGAGTTGAAAATACGGAATTGCCCCTGTTTTTCGGCAATCCTGTCCAACCGGTTGATTTCCTGATAGTTATTCGCATCAATGATGCAGGCGTGGCGGTGGCTGAAGGTGCCGCGCTTCACGTCTTGTCCGCTCATGCGCACGTCTCGACCTTCCAGCAGCAGCGAGCCATAAGCCAGCAATTCGCCCAATGCCCAGTCAATTTTGCCGGTAGCGATGAGTTGTTTTTTGGCTTCGTTCAATTTTGCGATCTGCGGAACTGGCGTAAAACCTTCGGGGAATGACAGCAAATGACCGAGCAGTTTATCAATGACTGCCCGGGATACACCCGTGTCGGGGCTTTCCTGGAAATCGCTGTCGTCGGCGGTCTTTTTCAACGCCTTCCAGGCCAGCTCAGGCTCCTGATACGTGTATGGCAAAGGATGCTGACGCACGTCTTCCAGGCGGGCCTGCATGTTGGCTTTGAATGTGGCCTCCATGTCTTTCGCCAATTGCTCGTCCACATCGCCGCGCTTCACCAGGCGGTCAATATAGATTTTGCGCGGATCGGCATGTTTTTCGATGATCTTCCACATTTCCGGCTGGGTAAAGCGCGGTTCGTCGCTTTCGTTGTGGCCATTGCGGCGGTAGCAAACGAGGTCAATAAACACGTCGGAATTGAAAGCCTGCCGAAAATCGGTGGCGAGTTCCACTGCATACACAACCGCCTCCGGATCGTCGCCATTTACGTGGAAGACCGGCGCGCCCACCACCTCTGCTACACTGGAACAGTAGGTGCTGGAGCGGGCATCTTCCCAACTCGTGGTGAAGCCGATCTGGTTGTTGATGACCAGGTGAATGGTGCCGCCCGTGTTGTAGCCGTTGAGGCTCATCATCTGAATCACTTCATAGACAATGCCTTGTCCGGCGACTGCCGCGTCGCCATGGATCAGGATCGGCAACACTTTGTCAAATTCGCTGTCATATCGAATGTCCAGTTTGGCGCGTAGGAAGCCTTCTACCACCGGATCCACCGCTTCGAGGTGGCTGGGGTTGGGCAGGAGTTTGACGTACACCGAGCGGCCGTTGAGCGCCTGCGTTTGGGAAGAATAACCCTGGTGGTATTTTACGTCACCGGAACCATAAATTTGGTCGGGCACTTCTTTCGCCTCGAACGCGCTGAAGATCTGCTCGTAGGTCTTGCCCACCACGTTGCACAACACATTGAGGCGACCGCGGTGCGCCATGCCAATAACCACTTCTTCTACGGGTGTTTCACTTTCCGCAGCGCGGTTGATCATGGCATCGAGTGCTGGAATGGTCGCCTCACCACCTTCCAGGCCGAAGCGTTTTTGTCCCACAAATTTGGTCGCCAGGAACTGTTCGAAGCCCACAGCACCGTTCAGTTTTTCCAGGATTCGTTTTTTCTTTTCAATTGAAAAACCATAGTCGGAACTGAGTTTCCGGCTTTCGATCCTCTCCCGCAGCCATTGACGCTTCTCCTTGTCAAAAATATGGGTGCTTTCGAAGCCGATATTGCCGGTGTACAATTGCTGGAGATGATCTACAATTTCCCGCAGGGTCGCATGGGTCATACCGATCTCATAGCCAGCAGCAAATTTTTTGTCCAAATCTGCATCTGACAGACCATAATCGCGGAGTTCGAGGCGGGGCTTTCGGTTTTTTCGGGGCATGATGGGGTTGGTCGTCGAGAGGGTGTGTCCACGGTCGCGGTAACCGTGAATCAGACCAATGACCGCAAATTCCTTTGTTAAATCCATTCCAGCCCCTTCTCCAGAGGGCACAGGAGATTGGGCGGTGGCGATCCCGTTTTCGCTGTGGCCGTTGGAGGAGTTGAGGGCAAAATCAAACCCCTTGAAAAATGCCTGCCAATCGGACTCTACAGAAGTCGGTTCAGCCAGCCAGGAGCGGTACATGGAGTCAATGTACTGAGGATGTGCGTTGAATACAGCAGAAAAATCTTTCATCACGCTTTATTTGTATCGGATTGATGTCGGGTGTTGGACGGACAGGAAATACTACTTCAGGATCACTCCATTTTTTACTTTGAAAGATATCGCCCTTATTTTCAGTAAGTTGTTCGTTGGATTATCCGCCAGTACCAGAAAACTCGCTTCAAAACCATCCTCAATCTTGCCGATTTTGCGGTTGGGAAAAATCGCGCGGGGGGTGTTTTCGCACAGCACCTTGAGAAGCGTAGCGTAGTCAGCATCAGGCAGGTTGAACAAGTAACTCAATTCTGCCCGCGTTGTTCGCATCGGGTCATCAGATCCGATCGCCACCAACACGCCTGCATCGATCAATCTTTTGAATGTTTTAGCATGGTATTCCTGTACTGCTTTGCGCGGCCCTAACGCTTGTGCATGGCCGTATAGTGGGATCACCACGGTCTTTTTCTTGGCCAGTTTTTTCAAATCCTCGTCCGATAATTCAAACATCTTAGTATCGCCCGTTCCATCCCATTCAGCACCGGGCAGGTTGGCAAGGCCGTCCGCTCCAATTTTCAGAGCGAGCCGCACATCATCCGCGTTTTCCACATGGGCAAACACGCGCAAGTTGCTTTTGTGCGCTTTTTTAATGACTGCTTTTGCAACATCTACCGTCAGGCCCTTACTTTCTTTACCGCCTGCTTTTTCTGCATCGTGCAGCACGATGAAAATAACACCCGGATTTTGGGCTTTAATGCCCGCCCAGTTGCGATCCACCGCGTCTTTGCTGTCAAGAAACCAGTAGCCGTCGCCCAGCATTTTATGCTGCTCCTTGAGATACTCATAGCGCTCGGTCATTTTCTGTGGATTGCGGATCCCGTTGGCCGGACCTTCATACTGAAGGAAAGGATATCCAAATGTACCCGTCAGAGCCCCGTTGGCAAATACGGCATCCGCTCCTGTGGGGATATTGAGGCTGTTTTGTAAAGCGGCCCGGCCTTCTTTGGTATTGCCGAGGATTTGGAGGTAAAAGATTCCTTCGCTCATATACATCTTCAACTGATTGGCGGACATGGAGTTATCAGCCACGCTCATGCAGTAAGCATCCCCCATAGGCGGCACTACCCAACGGTTTTGCAAGTCAACCACAGAGTCAATTTTGGAAGGCGCTTTTTTAGTAAAAACCCCTTTGCTGACATACCAGGTAGCAGGAGTAAAATTTTTCCCGTTGTACCATTGACCGTTGCTGAACTCGTAATTTTTAGACACAACTGTCTGCGCATCAAGGACCTGAGCAAACAAGATAAACGCCAGAATGGAAAGTAGTGCTTTTTTCATACATGCAACAAGGCGCTCGCCCCGTTTCGATATTGATGATGTGAAAATGACAGAGAATTCTGAAAATGAGGCGCAAAAATAGCAAGTTGAATACATTTTCAGGGAGGTTAACAAACTATTGGATGATGGCCCTGCACTGTTTTTTGATCTTTGCACCTATAAAAAATTAGTTGATTCGGGAAGTCTCCCCGAATCACAGCATTATCAAATTCTTCTCCATGAAAAACAACACCATTCTACTGCTCAGTATCTGCCTCACATGGGCTGCCTGCAAAAACGACAAAGCGACTGGTGTTCAGGACATTCGCGACGGTGCTGGCCCCAATGCAGACATGATCCACAACCCGCTGACGGCCGACCTGCCCACCGACACCAACCAATTGGCCCGCATTCTTTTTAGTGAAACCGAGTTTGATTTTGGAGAACTCAAGGATGGCGAAGTAGTGACCCATAAATTCCAGTTCACGAATACCGGCCAGGTGCCGCTTATGATCCTGAAAGCCTACTCTGGTTGTGGATGCACCGTGCCAGAATGGCCGGAAGAACCGATTCCCCCTGGCGGGCAGGGTGAAATATCCGCTAAATTCAACTCCGCCGGCAAATCAGAACAGCAGAACAAAATTATCAAGATCATCGGTAACACGTTTCCAAACGAAACGCAGATCAAGATCAAGGCATTTGTCAAGCCGAAAGACTGAGATCAATGGTGCAGCACCGGAAATAAAAAACGGCACCGTGAAAAGTCACGATGCCGTCCGGGGGAGGATGAGGGGGCTCGAACCCCCGACTTTCGGTACCACAAACCGACGCTCTAACCGACTGAGCTACAACCTCCATGTTAAAATCGACCGCAAAGATAGAAGCCGATTCTGAAAAATGACAAGCGTTCAACTGCCGAATTTTAAAAAAAATTTCAACTTGCTGATTTTCAACATGAAATATTTGTTTTTACTCGCCTTTGCCCTCTTTTCACACCTTGTTTTTGCACAGAGTATGAATACCGACGATCCTTCCCAGAATGCAGGAAAGGTCGCCTGGGTTCCCCGCATGATCGAAATAGACACTTTAGTCCCCTTCGGTATACCCGTCACCCGCAACTTCATACTGGAAAACCACAGCAAAGAAGATCTGCTCATCACCAAGGTCAGTACCGGCTGTATCTGTACGACTGCGGATTACACGCAGGTGCCAGTTCCGCCGAAAAAAGGCGGCGTGATCAGCGTTGCGTACGATGCACAAAAAGCAGGTGATTTTTATCGGGTGATCATGGTCACAACCAACTTCGACCCAGGACAACCGGTAGCCCTGATCCTGAAAGGGACCGTTGCTCCAATGAAATAAATGTTCCGATGCGCAGACTTTCCCGCTTCTTAATTTTTTCTCTTGGCCTCCTTGCCGTTTATCTCCTCACTGTACTGGCCTACGGATGGGCCACAGATTGGGAGCCGGAACAGGAGATCAGCTCCATCGTCCCGGATCAATCTTCAGCATTGACTACCGTAACGGACAGCATTTTGCGTTTTGTGACCTGGAACGTGGGTTATGGCGGATTGGGTGCAGAGTCCGACTTTTTCTATGACGATGAGGGAATGTGGTATTCGGGCAGCAGCATGATTCGTCCCCCCCGGCCACTGGTGGAAAAAAACCTACAAGGCGCAATACAATTTTTACAACACACACAGGCTGATTTTTTCCTGTTACAGGAAGTGGACATGGCCTCCGACAGGAGTTATGGCATAGACCAATATCGGGAATATGGGAAGGCTTTGCCGGATTGGGCAGCCACTTTTGCGGTCAATTACCTATGCGACCGGGTCCCCATCCCTCTGCTCGAACCCTGGCATCCTTACGGCAAGGTGCTGTCCGGGCTCGGCACTTTGAGCCGCGTACAACCCGCGGAAGCAGGACGCTATCAGTTGCCGGGCAAGTATCCGATGCCCAACCGAATGTTCCAGCTCGACCGTTGCGCAGCATTGCACCGGTACCGGACCCGCTTTGGCAAAGAATTGGTTGTCATCAATATACACAATTCGGCCTATGATCCCGGCGATAAAATCAAGGCGATTCAACTGCCTTATTTGCGCGAACTTGCGCTCGCCGAGTATGCCAAAGGCAATTTCGTCGTCGTTGGTGGCGACTGGAACCAATGCCCCCCTTTTTTTCGCTTCGACTCGTTCCTGCCGGGCAAAACGCAGGGGTATCAACAGGGCAACATCCCGCCCGACTTTTTTCCTGCTGATTGGCGGTTCGCATACGACCCGTCACTGCCAACCAACAGAAAGGCCCGCGACCCTTACGTGAAAGGGGAAACATTCGAGACCCTGATTGACTTTTTTCTTGTGTCGCCCAACATTCAGGTGCGTGCGGTCAAAGGCATCACACAGGCGTTCCAATTTTCCGACCATCAGCCGGTATGGATGGAGATTCAACTGGCCGATTGAATTTTGGCATTCATGAGGCGGCAAAATTTGTCCTCAGAACGTTGTTCGTTCTCAAAATCTACCCATGCGCTTTTTCTACGTTTTTGTCCTTTCCCTGTTTTCTTTTTCGGCTTTTAGCCAAAAAATATTGCTCCTTGAACGCGCCAACCGTGCGCAAACCACTAAAATGTTTGTTGGAGAACGGCTGCACTTCCGTTTGGCCGGGGAAGAGGATTATTGGTACGACCGGACGATCACTGACATCCTGCCTGAGTCCAATGTATTGTTGCTCGATAATTTTCCTGTAAAATTGAAGGACATCGCAAACCTGCGGGTGCGTCGCAAGCCACTCTCACGCATTACTGGCAACCTGCTTTTCACTTTTGGAGCAACCTTGGCTTTGGCGACCACGGTGGGCCGGTTTGCCTATAACGACCGCGATTTGCAGCTCGGAAAATTGTACACAGCATCGGCCATTACGCTTGGAACTGGTTATTTTTTGTCCTCCAGGCGTACTTTGAAAATGGATGAAAAGTTCAGGCTGCGCATTGTCGAAATCAAGTTTTAGCCCTGGACTACCTTCACAAAAAGTGGCTGGCCATTGACCTTCCTTGCCCGATCGAAGTCAGCGAGCACCTGTTTGCCGACTTGCAGCAACGTTATATGGAACGCAAGCGGCGTTTTAAGACTTGTTGAAAATCCAACTGAATACCTTGAATGGCAACATCAGTACACAAGTCAAAATTGCTGCAGGAATAGCCGCTACAAGCAACAAACCGAGAAATAAAATACGACCCAATGATGAACGGGCGGGTAAGTATTGGCGTACAGAGGGGCGGGCATGCTGTGCGGGATTTCGCATAAAATGGAGGATTAATAATGAAAGACTGGCTTGGTCGCAAAACAAAGCCTCAAAGACATGGCATAGGTACGAATGTTTATTTGTAAACAAACGGCCTATATTACAGAAATGTTTTCTATCGGCAAAAACTTCATAAACAAACCCTTTAAACAAAAAAAATCTGCATTCCCGGCGCTCGGGAATGCAGATTTAAATAGTGCTTATTTTTTGCAGACGAATTTCACAACTCATCGCGGAAGGGATTACCCATCCTTATCCGATCTGCTTTGGAACGCGGCACCAATAACTTAGTCATTTGATGCCGCGTTCCTTTATACCGACATGGGGTCAATTTTTTCAGCCACCACGTCGTATTTTTTCATAAATTCCTTCACTGCCTTGTCGTTAATCTTTCCTTGCCGGTGCAATTGGCGCACGGTTGCAAAGGCGATGTACTTGGGCGAAATCTCAAAGTAGTCGCGCAGGTTGATGCGGCTTTCGGAAAGGCCGAAACCGTCTGTACCGAGTGTGACGAAGTCTTTGGGCATCCAGGGGGAGAGTTGACCGGCGGTCAGTTTGATCCAGTCGTTGGCACTTACAAACACCCCTTCCTCGCCCTTAAGGGCTTGCTGGATATAAGGCACCTTTTCCTTTTCGCCTGGGTGAAGCATATTCCAGCGATCGCAGGCCACGGCATCCCGGTAGAGTTCCGTCCAGGAAGTAGCACTCCATATATCGGTGCTAATGCCTTCTTTTTCAAGGATTTCGGCTGCTTCCAACACTTGTTTGATGATGACCCCGGAACCGATCAGATGCGCTTTTGCATTGCCTTTGCTCTTCGACGTTTGGAACCGGTAGATGCCCCGTTTGATGCCTTCTTCCACCCCTTTCGGCATTTCAGGCATGAGCAGATTTTCGTTGTACAACGTGATGTAATAGAGTTTTGTCTCGTTGTTGACATACATGCGTTGAAGTCCGTCATGAACGATCACCGCCAGTTCGTAAGCGAATGCCGGGTCATAATTGATCACACTCGGCATGGTTTGCGCCAGCAACAGCGAGTGGCCGTCCTGGTGTTGCAAACCCTCGCCATTGAGCGTGGTACGGCCTGCGGTGCCTCCCAGCAAAAAGCCTTTGGCCATCATATCGGCTGCGGCCCACACCATGTCGCCCACACGTTGGAAGCCGAACATGGAGTAGTAGATGTAAAACGGCACCATCGGGATGCCATGCAGGGCATAGGCCGTGCCGGTAGCGGTGAAACTCGCCGTCGCGCCGTCCTCGTTGATGCCTTCCTGCAACACCTGACCGGTTTTCGATTCTTTGTACTTGATGACCGAAATGCCAATTTCGAGTGCGGTATAAAGTTGTCCTTTTTGATTCCAGATCTGTGCGGAGTTGAACAGTGGCTCCATACCGAATGTCTGTGCTTCATCCGGGACAATCGGAACTATGTATTTTCCAACTTCCTGATTTTTAATTAGTTGCCCCATGATATCTATCATAGCGCCGGTAGACGAGACCGTTTTACCTGATTCGCTGCCTTTCAGTTGTCTTTCGAAAATCTCCAGCCCAGGCAGTTTGAATGCCTCATATTGATCCGATCTTTCCGGCAGGTAACCGCCCAAAGCCTTGCGCCGCTCGTGGAGGTATTTGGTTTCCGGTGCATCTGATCCGGGAAAGTAGAACTTCGCGGCTTTTGCTTCGTCGTCGGAGAGCGGAATATTGTAGCGATTTTTGGTCTCTACGCGGCTGTCAACGCTGAGGTCTTTGGTCTGGTGGGCTTTATTTTTGCCTTCCGCAGCCTTGCCCATCCCGTAACCCTTTACCGTTTTGATGATAATCGCGACGGGCCGTTTGGATTCCACGGCACGCTGGTATGCGGCAAATACTTTTTGGGTGTCGTGCCCGCCACGCCGCAAACTTTTCAGTTGGTCGTCGGTGTAATCGGTCAGCAGTGCAGTAATGCGGTCGGACAGGTCATCGCTGCCGATCAGCAATTTACGCGTGAGTGCTCCATCGCTGGCGGAAGCCATTTCCTGAAAGTTGCCATCCACCAAACCTTCCAAACGCGTCAGCAACACCCCTTCTTCATCTTTTTCAAACAACGGATCCCAGTCGCTGCTCCAAATGACCTTGATCACTTCCCAACTGGCTCCCATGAAATGCCGCTCTACCTCCTGAATAATTTTACCGTTGCCGCGCACGGGGCCATCCAGGCGTTGCAGGTTGCAGTGGATCACAAAGATCACGTTGTCGAGGTTTTCCCGGCTGGCCAGGCCAATGGTCCCATAGATCTCCGGCTCGTCAATCTCACCGTCGCCGATGAAATGCCAGACTTTGCCACCGTTCTGAGGCTTCAATCCCCTGTTTTCCAGGTATTTAATAAATCTCGCCTGGTATACGGCGGTCATGGGGCCTAAGCCCATGCTCACCGTCGGCGCCTGCCAGAACTTCGGCATCCGGCGTGGGTGCGGATAACTCGTCACGCCCCCCAGCGTCTCCTGCCTGAAATCGGCAATGGCTTTTTCAGACAAGCGGCCTTCCCAGACTGCCCGGGCGTAAATACCCGGCGAAGCGTGTCCCTGGATCATCAGCAGGTCGCCACCGTAATCTGCTGTGCGTTTGCGCAGGAAATGGTGAAACATCACCTCCCACATCGTTGCGCAGGCCGCATAGGTAGCAATGTGTCCGCCGAGCGCCAGGTCTTTGTCCTGGGCCTGGAGCACCATCGCCTGTGCATTCCAGCGGATGATGTTTTCGATACGTTGTTCGATTTCCAGGTCCCCCGGATAAGCGGGTTGATCTTCGGAAGCGATGCTGTTGAGGTAGGGGGTATTGAGCGCGGGGCCGCTGTTTGCAACCCCTTTGCGGGCCAGCAAATAGCGGAGACTCTGGAAAAGTTCTTCCGAGCGAGCCTTCCCCTGACTTTCAAGAACTTCCTCCAGGGCTTCGAGCCATTCTTCCTGTTCAGATTTCCAGTCGTCGAGTATGCGAATATCTCCCATGATATGAGAATGAGTAGCGGTGAGTGGTTGGTGCGCCGTGGCGCCGTGGCGAAAACCTGATTTTTGGAAGGCGCGGCAAAAGTAGTTGTTCAGCGTGTAAACCGACTTGCCTGGGCACAAAAAAGAGAACGGCTGCCTTTCGGCAGCCGCTTCTCACCCAAAAAACAATCTTCTTATCTTTCAATGTCGGTTCGACATTATTTACTGTACAGGTGCACCCATTTACCATTGCGGGCGAATTTGCCTGCTTCTTCATTGGTATTCGCAGCAGGCGAACTCAAACGGGCGATTTTTTCAAAAGCATCGCGAACTTCGCGTTCGGAAACCTGGGCTGAACCATTTGCTACCGCTGCCTCCGTCACAAAACCGTGCAAAAGTGCTGAATATTCCCGAACAAACAAATTATTATGTCCAAAAATATCAACACCTAACACCTTATTGCCGCAAACTGCCACCACTCCGACCACATTGGGCTGCTGCGCTAGTTTATCGCCGAGAAAACGCAGGTAAACATCGCGCTTGGCCTTGCTGTCGCTGGCGGTTTCGAGGGCCGTGTATGTGGAAGTTTTGGAGGAAGCACCGTTAGCGGACGTGACGCTGGCTACGGCGTCCCATACTTGTTGCTGATTGCCGGTGCGTTGTACGGCCTGGCGCACTTGCGGACTGGCGACATTGTAGTATCCCCGGAAAGCGTAGATGGCTTTTTCGTTGGGCGTAGCAGTGCTGTCAGTGTACTGCCAGCGGCCATGTTCGACACAAAACACGTCCATGTTGCGGACCGTATGTGGTGGCACGACCTGGTCGTAAGCAATCACCCGATCCTGATTGCCGCCTGTCACGACATCGCCCGACATTATAAATATGGTGTCCTGACTCTTGTTCTGCACCGTAATAATGTTGTAGGTGCGTTCATTGGAGCGACCAAACTGTTTTTGCTCGGTGATGCGGAAGCCGGGTATTTTCATGCCTTCGGCCAAAGTTTTCAGCGATTGCAGGCTGCTTTGGCTTTCCAGCAGCGAAGCATCGGCGACCACAGGATACAAGCGGAGATTCTCATATTGCCAGTCCGGGTTGGATTCGGTGAGGAGGGTCAGGCCGCCCGTCGTACTGCCGGAAGTGGATTTCTGATCGCTTTGGCAGGCAAAAAACAAGGCGGAAAAAGCGGAGAGGAGGAGCAATTTTTTCATATAACAAAGAGGTTTCAAAAAGCGGCGCAAGTCACGCGCACTCAAAAGTACGAACGTCTGGCCGCTCCATAAAGTTTTTCTGATACAAACAAAAACAGGTGTTTCGGGCGGTTGGCCCGAAACACCTGTTAGATGTGCGTTTGTTAGAAAAAATCAGCACATCAGAGCCGACCCATCGCTCCAGCCAAAGCGGTGAACACAAACGGGAAACCGACCCAGACCCACTCGGGCTTGACCCACAGGATGACCAATGTGAGTACCAGGCTGATCAGAAACATCATCCAGTCGCGGCCCCGGTTCTCTGTGTATTCTTCGTTCTTTTTCATATGCAAATATGTTTTTATCGCGGCAAAGGTAGAACGTGTTGTTGTTTGTTTGTTCTTCAATCTTCGTTATTTTTGGCAGTAAAAAGTTATTCCTTTGCGGCCTAAAAAAAAATTATGATCCAGGTTTTTGTCACCGGCGGCACTTTTGACAAGGAATACAACTACATCACAGGTGAATTGTATTTCAAGGATACCCATCTCAAAGAAATGTTCGAGCGCGGTCGTTCGGAAGTCGAGATTGACATCAAAACGCTGATGATGATGGATTCGCTCGAAATGCGCGAAGAAGACCTGGCCATCATCACCTACAACTGTTCCAAAACGCCTGCCCAACGTATCCTGCTCACCCATGGCACGGACCGTATGGTGGAAACCGCCACGATGCTTGCGGAAGCAGGCATCGAAAACAAAACCATTGTGCTGACCGGCGCCATGGTTCCCTATGCTTTTGGCACTTCGTCGGACGGTTTTTTTAACCTGGGCAGCGCTTTGGCCTTCGTGCAGGTCTTACCGCCCGGTATCTATGTGGTCATGAACGGCCGCTATTTCGACTGGAACCGGGTGCGCAAAAATCGCCAAACCGGAACGTTTGAACAAATCGCCCCGATTGAGCGGGTTTCTAAAAATATGGAAGAGGGGATTTGAGGCTTTATTTCAAAAATTCCAGCCGCCCGTCAAAAATGATGGCATACGATCCGGCTGCTATCACGATGGCCAGCACACTCAGCGCCATGATGTAAAAATAGCGGCGTGGCACCTTCGATCGCTCGATCCATTCAGACATCAAAGCGATCAGCAACACTGCCGATACGATAGCGCCAAGGATCAACGTTAGTAGCGTCGCCACATAATCATTGAGCAACCACAGGCCCAGCCAAAGCAGCACTTCCAGCAGGAAAATTTCCATCAACGACAAGCGAATATTCATGCGCGACATTTTTCATTATTAAGTCTTCTCTTCCCTCTATGAATTTCAAAAACTGCCTGTGCCTCCTACTTTCGATCACTGTTTCGACTTCGATTTTCGCACAGGAAGGCCCTGCCAACAACGAACAAGAATTTGAGAAACAATACCAGCAGCGCATCAAACAGGAAAAACTCAATGGAGTTTACATTCCCAAAAACCTGGACGATGCCTTGCTTCAGTTGGACAAACTCATCAATGCCCCTTCACAGGCAAAATTAAAAAATATCCCGGAAGACAGCCTGTGTGTGCGGCTCCATACCCGGCTCGGCCAGTGGATGATCCTGAACTGGGGTTTTTATGGCGGATCCCGCCTCTCTCACTATCTGCGCAGCGCCGGCATCACCTATCCCGATGACATGGCCGATTTCCTTTTATTGGCTTATCATCGCAAACTGAACGGCAAGCCGGTGATCATCAAGGACCTCGCTACCTACTTCCGGGACAAGCGGAAAAAAGAGTTTGAAAAGGAGAAAAAAGAACGAAAAGTCCTCAAGGAAGAAAAGCGCATCAAGCCGAAGGAGGAAAAAAATTGAAAATTGAGCATGGAGCATTGAGGGTGGAAGTGAAGCAGAGCGGGGTAATTAAGATACAATCATGCCGAAGCGCAACCGCGCAACGGGGATCAGGCGCCGAGCGCCTGATCCCCGTTTCTTTTGCAAACAACACCAAGAGTTTAAAATCCCATTACTTTTGCCGCCTCGTTCAGACCATTGATACCGAACCAGACGCATTTATACCCAAAGGTCAATAGTCAACGGTCAACAGTCAAAGGTCAAAGGTCAACAGTCAACAGTCAAAGGTCAACAGTCAACCGTCACCCGTCAAAAACCAACGGTCAATATCTCATTTATGGCAAAAAAACTGCTCATCGTGGAATCGCCCGCCAAAGCGAAAACCATCGAAAAATACCTCGGCGAAGACTTCATGGTGAAGTCGTCCTACGGTCACATCCGCGACCTTGAAAAAGGCAACGACCTTGGCGTAGATGTCGAAAACAACTACCGCCCCAACTACATCGTCCCGCCGGATAAGTACCGGACAGTCAAGGAGTTGAAAGATGCCGCCTCGAAGGTCAGCGAAGTCTGGCTCGCGACCGACGAAGACCGCGAGGGGGAAGCCATCAGCTGGCACTTGTGCGAGGTGCTCGGGTTGAATGAGCATACCACCAAGCGGATCGTGTTCCATGAAATCACCAAACCAGCCATTCAGCGCGCGGTTCAAAACCCGCGTCTGCTTGATCTTAATGTAGTCAATGCCCAGCAAGCCCGCCGCGTGCTCGATCGCCTCGTGGGCTGGGAACTTTCGGGACTGCTGTGGAAAAAAGTAAAGGGCCAACTTTCCGCCGGTCGTGTGCAATCTGTCACCGTGAAACTCGTGGTGGAGCGCGAACGGGACATTCAGAATTTTAAAATCGCCCCTTATTTCAAGATCGTCGGACAATTTTTAGCGAAAAACGCACAGGGCAAAATCGTGCCCTTCAAAGCGGAAAGCCCAATCCGTTTCGACGATGCTACCGGCGCAGAGGGATTCCTGAAAAAATGCGTCGGCGCCAATTTTACCGTCAGCAATGTCGAAGTAAAACCTACGCGCCGCAAACCTGCCGCGCCGTTCACGACATCCACCCTTCAACAGGAAGCCAGCCGCAAACTCGGATTTTCGGTGAACCGCACCATGTCGGTCGCGCAAAAACTGTACGAAGAAGGCTTCATTACTTATATGCGTACCGACTCGACCAACATGTCGGAGTCGGCCATCCAGGCGATGGGCATCGAGATCGTCAAACAATTCGGCCCCAAATACCACCACGAGCGGCGTTTCAAAACCAAAAACGAATCCGCACAGGAAGCGCACGAAGCCATCCGCCCCACCTATGTCGAACGGTTCAATGTGAGCGGCAACCGCGACGAGCAACGGCTTTACGAACTGATTTGGAAGCGGGCGATGGCCTCCCAAATGGCGGATGCCGAGTTGGAAAAAACAGTCGTGGATGTCGAGATTAGCACCCAGCCGGGTTCCAAACTGGTAGCCGAGGGGGAAGTACTGAAGTTCGACGGCTTTTTGAAACTGTACCTGGAAAGCACCGATGATGAGGAGGAAGAAACACAGGGCATGTTGCCACCGCTCGCAAAAGGACAACGGCTCGACCTTGACCTCATGACTGCCACCGAGCGCTACACCCGCCCGCCTGCCCGCTACACGGAGGCGAGCCTGGTGAAAAAAATGGAAGAACTCGGCATTGGCCGCCCGTCCACGTATGCGCCCACGATTTCAAAAATCATGGAAGTCAACCGGGGCTATGTCACGAAAGAAAGCCGCGAAGGCGAAGAACGCACGTTCCAGATTTTTACCCTGCAAAACAACGCGATCACCAAAACAGCCGGCAAGGAAATCACCGGCACGACCAAAAACGTGCTCTATCCATCGGATATGGGCATGATCGTCTGTGACTTTCTGGACGAGCATTTTGTCAAAATCATGGATTATCACTTCACTGCCAAAGTGGAGCAGGAATTCGACGACATCGCAGAAGGCAAGATCGAGTGGCCGAAGATGATTGATGGTTTCTACCGGCCTTTCCATGCAGATATAGAAAGAACTTTGGCGGAGGCCGACCGCGCCAGCGGCGAACGTATCCTCGGCGTTGATCCGGAGACGGGGCGCACGGTGCTGGTCCGCATGAGCAGCCTCGGCAAACCCGTTATCCAGATCGGCACAGGAGAAGAACTCGACAAAAAAGAAAAGCCGCGCTACGCCAACCTCCGGCCCGGCATGTCGCTGGAAACTGTCACGATGGCCGACGCGCTCAGTTGCCTGCAACTCCCCCGTATCCTCGGCGACTACGAGGGTGAAATCCTGGAGGTGAATACCGGACGATACGGGCCTTATGTCAAGTTTGGCACTACGTTCATTTCCCTCCCGAGGGGCGAAGATCCCTTCGATACCACTTTTGAACGAGCGGTGGAATTGGTACAGGCGCGTCAGGAAGCCGACCGGCCACTGGGTCATTACGAAAACGTGCCCTTCACGAAAGGTAAAGGCAAGTTCGGACCCTTCATTAAATGGGCCGATCTGTTTATCAATATCCCGGCACGTTTCAATTTCGACACCATCACCGATAAACAGGCCATCGAATTGATTGAGCAAAAGATCGAAAAAGAAGCCAACCGCTATATCCAGCACTGGCCGGAAGAAAAGATCGCGATCGAGAACGGTCGCTGGGGGCCCTTCATCAAATTCAGCAAAGAAAACATCAAACTGCCTCCGGTAGACGGTGGCAAAATGACCAACGACCAGGCCCGGACGTTGACGCTGGCCGATGTAAAAGCCATCATCGAAAAAGAAATGCCCGGTGCATTCGACGCGAAAAAACCGGCAGCGAAAGGTGGAAAGGCTTCAAAGCCAAAAGCGAAAAAATAGCGGCTTTTCGGAAGTGCAAGATTTGACAACTTTTTTAAAGTTGTCAAATCTGTGTGTGCTACCACCAAAACAGTGTCATGAACAAACTCGCGCTTGTCTTCGTCTTCCTTGCTGCTTGTAGTCGCCCGCCCCAAACGACCGACGATCCGACCATTTGGAAAAAGATCAAAATTGACTTCAACAAACTAGACAACGACGGCCTCTCCGGGCCGGCCGGCGGCAAAGTGGCGGTCAATTATGAATTTTGTATCCCGGCTGAAGCGCGTTACTGGCAGGCAGTGCAAAAGATTGATTCAAGCGCCCAAAAGCACGAAGGGAGCGCCGGGCGCTCCAACTGTGGGAAAAGCAGCTGGTTGGTCATTGGCTCTACCCACCAGAAAAATCACCGGCGCGTACTGTACGACCTGGCTGCTTTGACTTATGTTCAAAAAATCGAACAGACTTTTTGGGAGTAAAATGATACATACCACTCCTGTCAAAGTACAACAATGGGTTGTCGTGACCTCTATTGTACTGTTCGCAGTCAAATTGCTGGCTTATTTTCTGACCAATTCTGTCGCCGTATTGACCGATGCGCTGGAAAGCACGGTCAATGTAGTGACCAGTTTTACCGGTTTATACAGCCTTCGTATTGCTGCCAAACCACGCGACCGCGAGCATCCCTACGGACATGGGAAAGCAGAACTGCTCTCTGCTTCTTTTGAAGGGATTTTGATCCTGGTGGCAGGGCTCGTCATCGTGTACGAGTCCATCACCAACCTGGTCCACGCGCATCCTGTACAGCAGTTGGACACTGGTATCGCCCTCATCGGGTTTACAGCCATTGTCAATTATTTGCTTGGAAAATGGTGCATTCGCACGGGACACCAGCACCACTCGATGGCACTTGAAGCCAGCGGCAAACACCTGCAATCGGATACCTGGACTACGGCAGGCATCATCGGAGGATTGCTGCTGCTCCGTTTTACCGGCATTGCCTGGATAGACAGCGCCGTAGCCATCGTGTTTGCGATACTCATCATGGTCGAAGGGTATAAAATCATCCGCCAAACGGTCGCAGGCATCATGGACGAAGCCGATATACAGGTGCTCGCTCAGTTCATTCAGGTGCTCAATACCCACAAACGTCCCCAATGGACCGATTTGCACAACTTGCGCGTGATCAAGTACGGTTCTATCCTGCACTTCGACTGCCACCTCACGGTGCCCTGGTATTACAATGTGAACCAGGCGCATGAAGAAGTAGAAGTGCTGGAGCGACTGATTGATCAAAACTTTCCCCAATCCGTTGAAATGTTCGTTCATACGGATGGCTGTGAACCGCCTCATTCCTGCCAGATTTGCCCGCTTTTGGACTGCCCGGTGAGAAAGGCGGCATTTGAGCAACGGCTGGAATGGACGTTTGAAAACATCACTTTGAATCTAAAACACACGTTATGAAAGACAAACTCAACACCTTGTTTGAGACCGCCAAAACTGCCGGCTCCATGTTGCGTGAAAAAGCCACCGAAGTGGGTCAGGGCGCTGTTGATTCCACCATAGCGGCCATTGAAAAGTGGCTGGAAGAATTTCCCCGGATCGAGGCTTATGGACTGAAAGTATCCAGTTTTTCCTTCATTATGCGGATCAGCCCATCGCTGGAGGTAGAACTCAAGGGTAAGCACGCCGACTTTAGCCTACAGCGGCTGGATGAAATTCTGGCCGAAAACAAAACTTCCAGTCTGACTGGAATGGTTTTTACCGCCATCCGAACGGCGTACCGCCTGCACAGTAAGATCGCTCAGGGACCACAGGACCCGCTGATCGTGAAGATTCGGCTTTCGATCTCACCGGAGATATCGGTATTTATTGGGCAACTAAGAGTATCTTGAAAAATATGGGCAATTTGTAAAAATGTGGTCAATGTGGTCAATGTGGTCAATGTGGTCAATGTGGGGGAATGCGCAACCAGGGAAAAGGTGAATGCCAGCCTGTTTTTTGTAAGAGTTTGATTGTAAGTCGGTTGTTGAGATTTATGCCGCCCGCTTTTTTCACTTCTTCCCATAAGTGATGGTGGTAAAAATCAGCCATTTCCGGCACACCCAGACGGGTATAATAGTCTGATGTGCGCTGTCGGGCCGCCTGTTGTTGTGTTTTGTTTTTATAAAAATGCGAGTCAAGGATATGAATTTCACCCTCCTGCTTTAAGGCTGCCTGCAATAAAAAAAACAGGGATGGGAGATGAGGGAAATACTGAACTGATGCGGCCAGCACCACTACATCGAAATACGCCTGCGGCAAACCGCCGTTTGAGACATCGTTGCATTCAAATTGCAGGTTGGAGCGCGCAAAAAGCCGCTCGCCCTGCCGCAGTTCCGGTTCGTTTACATCTATCGCCAGTACCTGCCAATTGGGTTGTTCAGCCAACCGGTTCGACATCCAGCCGTTGCCGCAACCCAGATCGAGGATGCGAAGATTTTTGTCTCCGAAACGTTGCAACAGATACCGCCGGAACCGCTCGAAAGAGCGCCGCCGCCAACGCCATTCCTGTGCGTAAGGACTTTTAGCATCTACAATTGGCAATGCACGCACCGCTTCGTCGCTCAGCAACCGGCCTTCGCGTTGGCGGACCTGGAGATAGGGAGCCCTCATTTTATCTGCAAATCTGCTTGTCCTTTTGCCACTTCACCTATCTTCAGATAAGCATTGCCACGAATCTGGTAAGCGGGCACGTACTTGTTGTTAAGTGAAATGGCCTGGGAAGCGTCGCGGATGGCCTCTCTATATTTCCCCAGTTGGAAATAGGCGTTGGCGCGATTGCTGTGCAACATCGGCAGGCTGGGATTGGCATTAATGCCCTGGCCGAATGCAGTGATCGCTTCCTCCAAACGGCGTTCGTTGAGCAGCAGTACGCCCTTGTTGGTGAGCGCTTCTACATAACCGGGCCGAAGTTCGGCTGCGCGGGCGTAATCAGCAATCGCTGCGTTGAAGTTGTTCGTTTTCTCGTGCGCCACGCCCCGGAAAAACCAGGTTTCCGGCTCTTTGGCTTCCAGTTCAATACTTTTTGAAAGATCGGGCAGCGCCTGTTGGGAGCGCCCCATCATCACCAGGCATTTGCCCCGGTTGAGATAAAGTTTTGGCGAACTCAATCCGGCTTTGATGGCTTTGTCGAAGTCGTCGTAGGCTTGCGGCACCTGGCGAAGATTGAAGTAGGCCTGACCGCGCCCGTTGTATGCCTCCACGACAGATGGATCGTATTTCAGCGCTTCGGAATAGTGGTTGACCGCCGATTGAAAATCCAGCGAGATCAATTTGTTGTATCCCAGATTGCACTGACAGAGCGACGATTCTGGCGTTTTTTCCACACAATTGTTGAACATGGAGATGCCATCTTTCCAGACGGAGGTTTGCAAAAATGCCAGCAGACCCAGCACAAGGCCCAGCACAATCAAAATGCCGGTGCGCACTTTCATTTCCAGTTTTTCCAGTAAAATGCCTCCTATAAAAAACAACCCGATACAAGACAGGTACACATAGCGATCGGAGCGCAACTCGAAACTTCCCACTGTTTTGAATGGAAGCATGACCGTTAGCGGCAGCAGGTAAAGGGCAATGCCGAGGAGGGTGTTTTCTGGAGAAGTAATTTCCGGGGGGGTAATTTCCGGGGGGGTAATTTTCTGCGCGGTAATTTTTTCAGAGGGGTAATTGGGGGAGATGAGTTTTTTCCAGATCAAAAAACCGAGCGCGGCCAGCATGAGCGGGGCAGCGTAATATTCCGGCGACCAGTTTCCATCCATCTTCACGAATGGGTACGAAATGGAATATCCAACCGGCAGCAGCAATTTTACAGGGTAAAACAGGATCGTCTGGCACACCATCCAGAACCGGTCAAGCGATGAAAAAGCAGCAGATGTTTGCTCGATGTCGTGACCTTCTGCCGTACGGGTGGAAAAAGTATTCAGGCCAAACCAGATGCTGAGCGCGAAGTAGGGCAAGTATGTATAGAATGGAACGTTCCGGGTATTTTGTGCAGGAATAGGGCGTCGGCGAACATACCACTCCATGGCCAGCAACACCAGCGGCAGCGTGACAGCAGCCGATTTGGACAAACAGGCCAGTACAAAAACCAGCAGCGAGCCGACCAGCCAGGTCACTCCCCCACCCTGCCGCCAGCGCAGCCAGGCCAACGCGCTGCCGAGATAAAAGGTGGAAAACAAAACCGTGCTGAGCGCTGCCGCCCAGCAGACCGCTTCGGCCTGCATCGGGTGTACGGCAAACAGCATGGCCGCAAAAAACGCTGCCCACGGCCGACGGGTCAAACCGCAGAGCAGGCTGAACACCAGCATCGCGTTGAGTGCGTGCAACAGTACGCCCAACAGGTGGTAACCCCATGCTTCCTGGCCCGAGATCAGGCTGCCCACCCAATACGCAATCCAGGAAACAGGGGCATACATCCCCAGGTTCTGACCACTGAAAAACTTGCCGAACGAAGGATTTTGCAGGGCGTGGTTGTACAAAATAGCCTTGTCGTCGTCGAAAAATACAAAGCCGTTGGAGATACAGGCTGACCACACCAAGACTGCCGCGGCAGCCACGGTGATCTGCGGCAGCCACGCGTGTTCAAAAAACGCAAACCCGGCAGCAGGCGGCTCCGGGTTTGCGGCAGGTTGAACTAAAGGGGACGGGCTTGGCTGTTTTTTATGTTGCTTACTCATTTTCTTTCAAATCCTTGTCCAGGAAGCATCGCTTTTTAATGCGTGCAAGGTTACGACCAATTTGTTTTTCCCCGTCCCTTTTCAAATCTGTTTGACAAAAAAGGCGGACGCAGCAAGTGCCACCGGTCCGCCCAAATTTTCTATTTTGTAATGACCAATCGTTGCGTAAGCAACTGACCTTCTGCACGAATATGCACAAAATATACTCCATTTCCGCCGCGCTTGGTGTTTTCACCATAGCCGTCAGGCTAAAATAGGTGCCGCGCACCGAAAGATGAAACGTTCCGAATCATAAAAAACAGTCACGAAATACACCCCGGCCGGATAATTGGCCACATCGAGCGTGAGCGTCAAACTCCCGCGCACCGAAGGAACTTCATACATCAGTTGTCCCAGCACATTGAAAACCCGCAACGGCCCCACGGCACCCGGCGGGATGCTGACCGTGGCAGATTGCCAGCCGGATTGGGCCACACCCACACTTGATCTTTGCGGATGGCCCAGGTGGTATCGTTCTGGACCGGCGTATCGATGCCCAGGCTATCGCAGACGCTCCCACGCAGGTCGTAGATCCGGTAATGCGGAAAATTGGGCATAGAAAACCCATGGTTAAAGGGCAATTTCATGGCGTGCTGTTCGAACCGGCAAGCCAACCCGATGCTGTCAGGAGCATGTACGACATGAAACACATCAGTACCGTATAAGTCAGAATTTCCAATCTCCTGTACCTTGGGCCTTGGGCTGGCTGATGCCTTGCGGCGACACCAAAAAGATATGGTAGGTGTTGGTTTGCCTGACCGGCGCCACGAGCCACCAGTCGCGTCCATTGCCATGTTTTACGGCTGTGAGCGCATCGGCATAATCGGCACCATGTACAAAATGGGCTTTTTCTGTGACAACGCCATTTCCTTGGTCTCTTGCCGCATCTATCACCGTGTACAATAATTCATCCGGGTAGCGCTCCATCTTTCGTTGATTGAGATGTACGAACAAGTACTGATTTTTGTGTGTGGGATAGGGCAAGAACAAAAAACTTTGTGTCCCATGATAGCCAATCTCCTTGCAGTGGATTTGACCACCCGCCCATGGCTCACCGATATTCAGGGAATCGCCGTTGAGCATATATTCATTGTTTTTGTTTACCAGATCACATCCGTTGCTATAGCAGATTAACCGACCGCTTGAATCGCAGAGCACCTGCGGGCCATCCGCAGATCTGAAACCTTTGGGAGATAAAACTGTGGTAATTTTAGGAGGTGTAAAAGCAAAGTCTAAAAAAGCATACGGATCTCTCTCTTCTTGATCGCCAAGCCCAAACATCCAGATATTGTCGTGTTTTTGAGCAAAAATAAAGATTGTTTGTACCAATAAGGAACGCGGCACCCATAACTTAGTCATTTTAGGTCAACCATTTTTTCATCAGACAACACTATTTTTCTGCGAATAGTGGGGCTATTTAAAGAAAAATAGCGGACGTATGATGGAACAAAGGGTGGCATCAAATGACTAAGTTATTGGTGCCGCGTTCCTAAAGTCAATATTAATAGCATCGCTTTCATAAGCAAGCTGAAATAGAAATGCCCCTCAACGCTGCAATCAGCGTGTTGAGGGGAAAAAGTGAGAGAAACTTTATCGTGTGATGAGAAAGCGGGCATCTTTGCTGGAAGAGTAGGCGACCGGCGAGGTGGAGTGGTTGAACATATTTGAATTAATTTGGTGAAATGATCTACAAAGATGTAATTCATAGGCTTAATTTCAAATCAATTACAAGAAGAAGATGCGGCGGCAGGTATTCATGACCGCAAAAATTCTTGTTACTTGTCTTTCTTAGGCGTATTCGGATTTTCGTAGTCAATCCGGTTGTCCCACAAATGCATCTGGTGTTTGATCCAGCGCTGGCGTTTAGTGATTTTTGCCACAGGCGCTTCTACCTTGTAAATCAATGGATTGGGCAATACGGAAGCCAGCAAAGCGGCCTGATCCGGGTTGAGTTCACGGGCACTTTTTTTGAAAAAATGCCGGGCCGCCGCTTCTGCGCCGTAGATGCCGTCGCCAAATTCGATGCTGTTGAGATAGGCCGTCATGATGCGTTCTTTGCTCCACAATACTTCAATCAGGAAAGTGAAATACACTTCCAAGCCCTTTCTCAGCCAGGAGCGGCTGGGCCAGAGGAACACATTTTTGGCGGTTTGCTGGCTGATGGTGCTGGCACCGCGTTTGCGCTTGTGGGTCTGGTTGTACTCGATGGCCTTATCGATCGCCTCAAAGTCGAAACCCGCGTGTTCGAGAAAATCCTGGTCTTCAGCACACACCACAGCCAGTTGCAGGTTGGGCGAGATCAACGAGATGGACACCCAGTCGTGCTTCAGGCGCACATCGCGCTTCGAATCCCAGGCCTGCTGCCAGCACCGCTGCACCATGAGCGGTGTGACCGGCACCGGCAAAAAAGCATAGACCAAGGTGAGCCCGATGCTGATGCCGAAAAACCAGATGGCCAGTTTCAATGCCAACCTGCTGAAATATTTGCCCCAGAGGAGTTTGCCCGATTCGTCCTGCGGAATACCGCGATACCACCGACGAAGGAGCCGTTTGAGGAAGTCCATGCGGCAAATGTAAATTGAAGTTTGAGAGTTTGAAGTTTGAGGTTGGGATCTGTTAATACCTGGTGCAGATCATGCGGGTAGTAGAGACTGTTTTTCCGTCGGCGGCTTCAAGGGTCAGCCAAAAAACGCCGGGCGACAAAGACCTTGCAGAAACACGCATGGTTTCGTCGTCATGGGTGAATGATACAGGCACTGTTAGCAAGGTTTTTCCTAAAAAGTCGCGCGCGATCAACCGGCCAGAAAAGCCTGATAAGTGTTCCGCCCGCACAAAAAATGCATCTACCACCGGATTGGGAAAAAAACGGACCTGTGCAAAATCCGCTTCAGAGGTGCCGGAAGGAACCGGACAACTGAGGCCCCGGCGAATCTGTCCACGCACTTCACCGGTGGGATACGTTGGCGTATAGATATTGATGAAAGTGCCCTGATTTTCAAAAATCGGGCCCTGAACGGGGTCAATGCCTCTAAAACCCGTGAGCAGCGGACTGGTGGGTAGCATGTCGTACATTTTTACACCAGTTGTGCCGACTGCACCCTGACCGATGCGGGCACTGCTGGGGGTGCCAGAGAGGCCATCCACCAGGATTCGGTAGTTGATATAGCAATCTGCCTGATCCACAGAAAACATGCCCATGCCGAATGCTGTGCTGGCATTGGGCGGCACCTCCTGATTGCCGCAGAGATCGAACGCGTAGCCGCGCCGGAGGCTGTTGTTCATTTGTCCCCGAATCTCGCCATCCGGATAAGCGGCAGACGTAAAGTTGGGATAAAGGCGATTTTCGATGAACTCGGTCAGATCAGCCGGCTGAATGGGGTAAGTGGTCTGGTAAATACCGGGAGTAGCGGATGGTGTCAACGCATGAACGACCGGACCATTCTGATCGGGCAGACCTCTTCGGACATAGCCTGCTGTCGGCGAGATCCCGTTGAGCAGCACGATCGTGGTCAGACTGTCAAGGGTAGCATTCGGGACAGTATACCCCAGTCCAAATGCCGTAGAGGTGTTTTTAGGGATATTCAGGTAACTGCTGGCATTGAAAAACGAATTGAGGTAGCCCGCGAAACTGATCTGGCTGCGCAGTTCGCCGTTCGGAAAAGCGATCGTTTTAACCATGACGTAGTATTTTCCCGCCAAAGCATTGTTGATAAAGTCCGGCTCCAGTTCATCAAGTTCGACCACGCCGACCACCAGATCGCCGGGCGGCACGATGGCCAGATTGCCGACTAAAGTTCCGTTGCTGCCCGGCTGTCCGTTATAGATTGCCGCCCCGATGATTGGTCCGCTCAGCCCCCTGCCGCCAAAGACAAAAAGAATTTCGCCCGCACCAACTGGAAAATGGATCGAACCGAGGGCCAATCCGCCCGATGCGACCGCAGGCACCATCTGGTCGCCACTGAAATGCATTTTGAAATTGAGGTCGGTCTCGGCAGCCATTTGTCCCCGAATCTCGCCGTCGGGATGGGCTGTGGTCCGGATGCTGGCGTACACCTGGTCGGCAAACAATTGACTGATGAGGCCCGGCGGCACATCCAGCTCGCCCGCTATCTTTCTTCCGCTGATGATCGGCAGTAAATTGAGCACCACCGCACCTTCCTCGCCGCGGTTTCCAATGTGCAGGTTGGCGGCGGTCACTGTTCCGTCCAATTGGGTGAGCAACCCCGTGACAATCAGTTTGCTGCGGTCGGGGTTGAACATTAAGGTAATTAACCCTCGCCCGTTGGTGGTCACGGCGGGCACTTCCTCAGCGCCGCTCAGCACGGTATTAAAAACAACTTGAGGGAGGATTTGAGCGGTAGCCGGTGCCAGGAAAGTGCAGGCCAGCAAGAGGTGTAGCAGTTTCTTCATATTTGAGCCATGTGTAGAAAAACGAATCTTTTGAAAGCCGGGACCAAAGGTAAAATAAAACACCGGGTGCGTTTCCAGTTGGAATTGCATACCCGGTGTTTTGCTCGTCAAAAATCCATACCCTCTGATTCCATCCGCGTATTCTTTCGCTTGAACAACGACGTGTCGAATTTACCGAAGCGGTACGAGAAGTTAATCCGCGCCAATTGCGGATCGCGGCGCCGCCAGGTGTCCTGCTCGAACACCAAAGATTCCGTATGCGAGCCGTTGCGGCGCGTGCGGAAGATGTCCTGCACGTTCAATGTAATGCTGGCTATACGCTTCCACAAGTCCTTGCGGATCGAAAAATCCACGAACCAAACCGGGATGGTATAACCTTGTGCCGTGTTGGTCGGGCCGCCCCAACCGCCTCCGCCTCCACGTCCACCGCCGCCGCCGCCATCAATAGAAAAAGCGGTGCGACTTTGATAAGAGCCATTGAACTGGATGGTCAGCGTTTTAGGCAATTTAAACGTGAGGTTTTCTTTGAAAAAATAAGTGAACTGCTCGTTTTTGAGTGAAGCCTCGATGTTCGTTGCATCCACAATGGAGTTGTAAAAGTTGAGGTTGGTGGTCAGTTCTACTATTTTCCAAAACGTGTTTTTCAAGGTGAACTCTATGCCGTATGCAGTACTCGAATTGGAATTTTGAAAAGTCGAGACAATGGCCTCGCGGCTCAGGAGCTCGTTGAATTCCGAAAACTGGTAACGTGTGATAAGGTCTGTCGCTCGCTTGTAGTAGGTAGAAACCAACAAGTTATGCCCCGTCGCAAAAATATTCTGGTAACTCAACTCCACCGAATTCGTAAATTCGGGCCGCAACGCCGGGTTGCCACGCGACAGCAACAGCGAGTCCGAGAAATCAGGGAAGGGGATGAGTTGGAAGAAGCCGGGGCGATTGACGCGGCGCGTGAAACTGACCTGCAAGTTATCCTCTTCATTGAGTTTGTAGGTCAGGAAAGCGCTGGGGAACAACTGAATCGGATAGTCAATCCCGAAGGTCGAATCCGAGTCGATCAGTGTACCAGTGTACTGCGAACTTTCAGCGCGAAGGCCCACCTGATAGCCCCATTTTTTAAACGACTGGCTGAACGTTCCATAACCTGCATACACCTGGTCGTTATACTTATACCGGTCGGCAAAACCGGGCACCCGATAATATTGCCCGTCGCCGGTGGTATCCTGGTAAGTAGCGTTTTCACTGCGAAAATTACGGATAGACATCCGCGCTCCTGTTTCGAATTTCAGACCCTTGCTGAGGGGATTCACAAAATCCGTCTGAAACGTGACGAACTCATTGCCACCGCTGCCGACCTGTTTCTGACGCGAGGCAGGACGAGGGGAGTCAATATAATTGGTGTTGAAAAAGCCTTCGTTGTTGCTCCGGCTGCCGTTGAAGTTCAGGTCGGCGGTCAGTTCCTTGCCTTCCTTGGGGTACAGGTGTTTGAACAGCGCTTGACTGCCATAATTGCGGAACTCGCGACGGTTGTCAGAAATCCGCAACGAATTGATCGTGAAAGGTGTAGATGCTGAAAGATAGTTCGTCCGAATGTTGAGGTTGTCCTGCGAGTTAAATTCGCCGCCGTGCATGTTGCCGCTCAGCGTAAACGTGTTGCGGTTGTTGATGAACCAGTCAACCCCGCCGCGTCCCATGGCAAAAAAGCCTTTATTCTCCGAGTCCGTTTCCTGGAATACATTGGTCAGCGGGTTGCCGACCAGGTTGTAGCGATCCGTCCCGCCGGAACCCAGAGAGCGGCGCTGGTTGAAGTTGCCGCTCAAAAAGGTGTTGATTTTCCCGTCACGGGCATTGATATCGCCTCCGAGGTTGACGCGCGCCCGCATGTCTACCCCGGCGCGTACGCTGCCGTTGTAACCCACTTTGCGGTCTTTTTTCAGCACAATGTTTACAATACCCGCATTGCCGCCGGATGCGTCGTATTTGGCGGACGGATTGGTGATCACTTCTACGTTGTCAATCGCATCGGCCGGTATTTGATCCAGGGTCATGGTGGTAGGGCGCCCGTCTACAAATATTTGTGGTGCAGCATTGCGGAGCGTGAGGTTGCCGTCTACATCCACATTCAATGACGGGATGTTTTTCATGGCATCTTCGGCAGTACCACCTGCTGCTACGCCGTCCTTGTCTACGCGGTAGATTTTTTTATCCAGGGCAAGTGTCACTTGGGAGGCTTCTCCCAGCACCTCCACTACTTTCAGCATTTGTGAAGAAGCCGCTAGTTTGATATTGCCGAGGTCTTTATCCACAGCGCCAGCACCGGCTCCCATATTGCCGGCTCCTCCGTTCGGGCGGTTGCCATTGCCGTTGGCCGGCCGGCCGCCGGGTATGCCGAAGGATACTTTTTGTTCGTAGGTGGCATACCCCAAATAATTGATCTTCAGCGTAAACTCACCCCGAATCGGCAAATTTTCCAAACTAAACTCGCCATTGTCCTCGGTGAGTTGGCCGCCCAAAACGACCTGCTGCATGGAGCGACTCACCGTATCGAAGCGCATTCCCAAAAGTTGCACAGAAGCGTAGGCTACCGGCTTACCAGTCGCGTCGTCTATGACCTTGCCATAAAAACGGCCGATGTTGAATTGGGCAGCATTGAACTGGCCGCCCCCGGGCCGCCCGCTACCCGGACTGCCCGGCTGGGGTGTTTGAGCAAACAATACGCCGGAAAAAAGGAAGAAACACGCAGCGAAGTGGATCGAGCGGGGAAATTTAAATTGTTGCATGGTATTATGATATTTAACAAACCACCCGTTCTGCTTAAAAAACCGGGCCAGAGCAGGATGTATTATTTACGCTTGAGCACCAGACTATCCGCCGGATACCAGGTTTTTAGGGAGTCCATATTGGCTGCTGCCCAATTGATGAGTAATTGCTGTTGACGGTCGCTCAGGATCGCATCGCGATGGATCCGGATATAGGAGCCGAGTGGCATTTTTCCTTCCTTCACCATTTCGATCACTTCTTCGAATTTGTGGTTCTGTATGGCAGCACGGCGCATGGTAAAAGTGGAGAAATTCAGTTCTCGTTTTCCTTCTGACACGTGATTGGCCAGCCAACTGGCGACCGGTTGTATTTCCGCATACCACGGGTATTCGGTGTAGTTGCTGTGGCAATCTTTACAGGCTATTTTGAGAATAGCCGCTACGGAGTCGGGAACGGGATATTTTTTGGAAACGTCGTATGCTTGGTCATTCGACTGGTTTTTAGCGGGGCGGATGAATTGTACCAGCAATAAAATGGCCAGGAGGCCGAGGAGAACAGGTCGGATATATCGTTTCACGCGAAAAAAATAAAATATGATTGAATGTGATTAAATGTGGTCAATGTGACTGATATGGTTTGCCAGAATCGGTTCCCCACATTGACCACATTATTTCATTGTGATTTTTTCCATTTAATGCCGCAACCGATGGCCTTGGTTTCTTTCACAGCCACTTCTTTGCCAGCGAGCAGGGCATCTACGGCGCTTTCGACGTATTTTTCTTTTACGGCACTGGCTTCTTCCGAATTGTCGTCAATGGCGCCCATGTAGCGCACGACCCGGTTTTTATCCAGCACATAAACGTGCGGGGTCTTGGTAGCGCCGAAAGATTTGGCCACTTCCTGGGTTTCGTCATAAATGTAGGCAAAAGGGAAAGACTGCTCTTTGGCGCGTTCTTTCATTTTATCGAAGCTGTCGCCGAGTTTCACCTCTTTGTCGTTCGAGTTGATCGCGACCACCGGATAGCCTTGTGCAGCATATTTGTTGTGCAGCGCCACGATGCGGTCCTGATACGCCACTGCATACGGACAGGTGTTACAAGTGAACACCACGATGTACCCTTTGGCCTCTTTGATGCCTGCGAGCGACACCATTTTGCCATTCACGTTTTTGAGATTAAAATCTGCCGCAGTGTCACCGACTTTATAGCCTTCGGAGGGCGGGAGCAGGGTGAACGAAGCCGCGAACAGTGCGACGGCCAGTGTGAAGATAGAGCGTGTTTTTGTCATTGCTGAATTATAACTGAGTTGTGATAAGTTCGTCATTTCGTCATTTAAGGAACGGGCAAATAATAACTTGTAAATTTGATATGCTTTCTTTTCACCCAGATGACCCATCTTTTTGATTAAATAGCCCCACTATTCGCTCAAAAAGATAGCCCATCTGAGCAAAAACCAATCTATC
>Ga0209181_10001548_pt1 | contig 39968 bp, 31 predicted proteins | sample MAT05_FD_187208 | JGI IMG/M metagenome (GOLD analysis project Ga0209181, IMG submission 187208) | Freshwater microbial communities from Lake Fryxell liftoff mats and glacier meltwater in Antarctica - MAT-05 (SPAdes) (version 2) | ecosystem: Environmental > Aquatic > Freshwater > Ice > Liftoff... | reverse complement strand
GCCGCAGTGGATTTTCGGTTCTCCCAGCGAAAATCTGGACACCACAGGAGGCGCTCTCGCAGGCAATTTCTTGGTCTACTTCACAGGTCGCGCGCTCGATGGCTTCTTCGCGAAGGCGACAGTTGGTTTCGAGTCTTTCGAGGCGACCATTACCGATCCCGAGCTCAAGCTGGCGCAAACGAAGACGGTGACATCGCCGATCTTGGGTCTCTCCGTTGGCAGCTCCACGGTCTTCGGCGACGACTTTGGCTTCAACCTCGCTGGCGGCGTGGGTATCGGCTACGCGACTGCCGAACCAGTCGAGCTGACAGCTGGCCGATACCAGACTATTTTTTACGACAAGGCGTCGGCCGTGCAGCTTTTGGCGTCGCTCGGGCTCGGCATTGCTTTCTAAAGAAGGCTTTCTAAAGAAGGCTTTCTAAAAGAGGCTTTCTAAAAGAGGCTTTCTAAAAAAGGCTTCTAAAAAAGGCTTCTAAAAGAGGCTTCTAAAAGAGGCTTCTAAAAGAGGCTTCTAAAAGAGGCTTCTAAAAGAGGCTTCTAAAAGAGGCTTCTAAAAGAGGCTTCTAAAAGAGACCTACGGGCTGCCGCCGCCGACAAGTTCGGGCTCCGGGCACTCGGAGTCGTCTGGGTGTTCGACGCAGAACGTTCCGAAACAGGTGAAGTAGACACTCACCTCGGTCGGGCACGCGCTGAACTGATCGCACACGTCCGCGACCGTATCGAGGCAGTCCAACATGGACTCGTACTCAATGGAGCACTCGACGTGCTTCGCGAAGGCGCGCTCCTCTTCGCAGCCATCCAGACAGTTCCCCGTCCCGTTGGGGCAAGCCGACGCTGCGTCGCATTGCTCGACACACTGAGCGACGACCGCATCGCTGGGCGAACCACACGATGCCGCGGCTGCGCCCGAAGCCAACAGCGCGAACCGCAGTAGAGGCATCGACATGTCGCCATGACTACACCGACGTGCGGCCTGCGAAAAGTGACTCGGAATTGAATCCGCCGCCATCGACGCCGCATGAGCCTGTAGCCTCAGGCAGACATGGACAAGGAAGCTCCGCCGGAAAAGCGCAAGCTGCCTTTCTACGTCGTGATCGTCTCGGCGATGCTGCTCGGGCTTCTGCTGGGCCCAACGCTCGGCACTGCCGCGAGCGCGGCGGGCGAGGCAGGCAAGTTGGTCATCCAGCTGATCAAGGCCGTCGCGACGCCGCTCTTGTTCTTCGCGATTCTGAACGCAGTGCTGACCACCAATATCGAGGGGCGCGCGGCGCTGCGCATGCTCGGCATCGCCACGTTGAACACGACGATCGCCATCGTGATCGGCGTGTCGGTCTCGAATCTGACGCGACCTGGCGAACATCTACAGCTGGCGTCACCCTCCGGCGACGCGGCGGCGGTGTATGCCGGCAAGCAGGTCGACTTCCTGAAGACGATCATCAGCTACATCCCGTCGAATCTGATTACGCCTTTTGCCGAGAACCTCATCATCTCGATCATTCTGATCGCCTTGCTAGGCGGCTTCGCCCTGCGCCACGTAAAGCACGAGCGAGAGGCCGAAGGGAAGTCGTTCGCAGCGGTCGAGGAAGCCATTGCGACGCTCTTGCGCACGACCGAGGTCGCGCTCGGCTACATCATCAAGCTGATCCCTCTTGCGGTTTTCGGCATCGCAGCGAAGACCGTGGCGGAGAACGGCTATGCGCCGCTGAAAGGTTTGGCCTTCTATGTGGCAGCCGGTCTGATCGGGCTGACCTTCCACATCGCCGTCACCTATCAACTATGGATTCGGCTGGTTGCTCGCGTACCCCTGCGCAAGTTCTGGGCCGAAGCGCGCGACCCAGTCTTTTATGCAATGGGCGCCAATTCGAGCTTGGCGACGTTGCCCATCACCCTGAAGGCGCTCGATCGCTTGGGTGTCTCACGGCGCGCCTCCACGCTCGGCGCTTGTGTGGGGACGAACCTGAACAATGACGGCATCGTGCTCTACGAAGGAATGGCCGTGCTGTTCGTCGCGCAGGCGAGCGGCATCGAGCTGTCGATCGCCGACCAGGTGCTGGCGTCGATTACGTGTATGGTTGCGGCGATGGGTGTTGCGGGGGTGCCCGAGGCCGGCTTCGTGTCGCTGGCGCTCGTGCTCAACACAGTGGGGCTACCGATCGAGATCTTGCCGTTGCTGCTCTCGGTGGATTGGGTCTTGGCGCGCGCGCGATCCGTCACGAACGTGCTGAGCGACATGGTGCTGTCCCTCCTGCTCGACGTGGGTGCGAAGAAACCGGCTGCCGACCCCGGTTCGTAGCCGTTAGAGGGCGTTCTTGAGCACGAGCACCAGCCCGACGATCGCCAGCATCGCGAACACCGTGACCTGAAAGCGTTTCGCGTCGACGCGATCGTGAATCCGCTGGCCGATGAGCAGGCCCACCAACATCGCGACAGCGAACAGCATGCTGGTCTGCGCGGTGGCGGCAGTCAGATGTCCCGCGCGCGCAAAAGAAGCCAACAGCATGCTGTTCAAGACGAGCCACAGCACGGCCAAGGTGGCGCGGAAGATGGCTTTCTGCGCCCCGATGGCGCGACCCAGAACGTAAACCACCATCGGCCCACCGGAGCCGAACGCGCCGTGCAGAATGCCGCCAGCGAAGAGCAGTGGCTTTTCCAACCAGGGCGAGAGCGCGGCGGGCTCCACCGGCTTTCGTTTCGGCGCGAGCTGCAGCAGCGACAGTAAGAGCGTGGCGGCACCCAAGATCAACTTGAGCAGTCGCTCGTCGACCACTTTTGCCGCTGCCAGTCCGAAGGGCACGCCCAGCGCGACGAATGGCAGCACGCCTCGCAGGAGACGTCGCCACGCGATGTCACGCCGACCGCGAATCGCCAACACCGTGGACAGCGCCAAATTGATCGGCACGAACGAATGGAGGATCGATTCGGTCGGCACCAACAGCGAGCCGATGGCTACGGTGACGATGGTGGCACCGAAACCGAGCGTCGTTTCGACGGTGAACGCAAATGCGACCAGCACGAGCAGCGCCGCGGTCGTCGTCATCTCGGCGCGATGCTAGCAGTATGCTAAAGTTGCCGAGCCCGCTCGATGCGCATTCATCTCGCTCTCTTGCTTCTGCTGCCCGGCCTCGGCTCCTGCTTGGAAGACGGCACCGGCCGTGGCGCGAACATCGCGATGCGCGACATCGTCACGCCGGACGGCAGCGTCCTCTCCCAGGCGTGCACCCCGAGCGGGCTGGAGATGTGTTTCGACGCGGTCGACAACAACTGCAACGGCGTGATCGACGAAGGTTGCGGCCTACACACTGGCATCTTGCAGTTCGTCGTCGCTTGGGATGCCGCCGAAGCGGACGTCAACCTGGAGGTCACCGACGCCGCAGGCGAGCTTGCGCAGACGGCGGAGGCCACCAGCGGTGGGCTCTACAAAGACCGCGACTGCCCGAAAGACGGGGGCCAGTGTTACGGGCAGAACGTCGAGAACGTCTACCTGGTCGGGGGTGAGGCACAAAAGGGTCGCTATCGCGCTGTGGTGAAGCTCGAGAAGCTCGGCGGCGCCAACGCGCCCGTGCGGGTGCGTTTCGGCGTGCGCGTTGGGCAGCGCTCGTACGCGATGAGCTTCGAGCTGTCGCCAGGCGAAAAGGTCAACGAGAAGGCGTTCGAGTTCACGCTATGAGCGCCTGTTTGGCAATCAGGGTAGCTCTTTGAGCGCCTTGTCGACGGTCGCCTTGACGCGCCCGTAGGTGACGGCGCCCGTGATTTGGTACTTTCCGACGATCACCGTGGGAACGAACGTGATGTCGAGCAGGTCGGCCTTGGTTTCGTCCGCCTTGATGCGCAGCTCGTACTTTTTCTCTTCGACCGCCGACTTCAGCGAGTAGCTGCTGATGTAGCCGTATCGCTCGGCTTTTGCTGCTTCCGTCGCGAGCAGCTGAATTCCCGCGGTGTCGAATGCGCCGGGCGTACCAGACTTCAAGCTTGCCGCTTTGACGAACGCGAAGAAGGCGTTGTTGCCTGCCTGGACCTTCACGTCCTCCGCCGCATTGGCCAGGTTGCGAGCGTAGTCATGCATCTCGAGCGGTCGGTGGCGCCAGACGACCTGCACCTGGTCACGGTACTTCTCCACGATGCGGTCGAGGATCACTTCGGTCTTCTGGGTCGTCGGTGTCTCGATGTCGCCGAAGTGGTGGATCACGAGCTTTCCGAAGGCCGCGCCCCGGGTCGGCGCGCCGATCGGAACCGCGCCCGCGTCGACCACTTTGACGTCGACGTCGGCAGGATCTTTGGCGGACTTCATCAGCTCGTCGTAGACGGCCGTGGCAGCGGTGCCTTTCGCAACCAGCGCCTGCGCCTTGGCCTCTTCTTCTTTGATGATGGTCTCGAAGTCCTGAAGCTTCTTGGCGCCGACGAGGCGGCGGCCATTGATGAAAAACGTCGGTGTGCCGGTGGCGTCGAGCGAGTCGGCGAGCTCTTGGTCGACCTTGATCTTGGCGTCGTGGGTGCCCATATTCGCCGCGTCGAGCGCCTGTGGGCTCTTCACGGCGAGCTTCTTCGCGAGCGCCTTGAGATCGTCTTCGGCGAGCTTCGCAGCGTTTTCGAACAACAGATCATGCGCCTTCCAGAAGCCGTCGTCGCCCTTCTGGGCACGCACGTCCCTGGCAAAGTTCGCGGCCGAACGAGCTCGAAAATGGTTGGGCAGCGGGTTGTCCTTCCACACGATACGGATGCGATCGCCGTAGCTCTTTCGCAGCTCCCCCAGCGTCTTTTCGACGTTGATGCAATGGGGGCACTCGAAGTCTCCGAACTCGACGATGGTGACCAGCGCCGTGTTCGGCCCGCGAACCGGTGAGTCGCCCACGGTCACCTTGAGCGGTGCCTTGTCGTCGTCTTTGGGCGGTGAGGCCGCGTTCTGACGCTGCTCTTTGGAGATGAACTGCGCTTTGCTGAGCGTGATGTAGAGCTCGGCCGGGCTTACGCCTTTCTCGGTCTCGGCTTTGGCTTTGGTGATTTGCTCGTCGACGATGCTCTTGAGCTTTTCGATGACAGGGGCGCCCTTCAGCAGCACGCCATTGACGAACATCGTCGGTGACGACCGGACGCCCAAGGTGGTGGCCAGCGCGATGTCTTCGTCCACCTTTTGCTCTGTCTCTTTTTCGCCCTTCAGCTTGGCGTATTCGGCCTTCTTCTTTACGCCCGCTTCGCGGACCCAGTCGTCGATCTCGAAGGCGTACAAGCTGTCGTTCGTCGACGAGAAGCCCTTGGATACGAACTTGAAGAAGGCTTCGCTGCCCGTAGAGCGATACACGGCCTGGCCGGTGATGGCTGCGACCCGGCCCTGTTTGTGGGCCGGCGCAGGGTTGTGCTTCCAAACGATGCGCAGCGACTTGGGGCCGTACGTCTTCTTGATCTCGGAGAGCGTCGGCTCGAGCTGTTTGCAGACAGGGCACTCGAGCTCGGAGAAGAGGACGATCGTCACCGGCGCGTTGCGATCTCCCCAAGTGGGGTCTTTGTAAGTGGCGGGCACGGGTGACGCGTCGTCCGACCACTCGAGCAGCGCCCTTCGCTTCTTGCGCTCGGCTTCACGCTCTTCGTCGCGAGCGGCTTCTTCTTTGGCGTCTTCTTCTTTCTGCTTCTGTGCGCGATCGTCGGACCACAGCTTGTACGCCGTGCCGCTACCCAGCGCGACCAGCAGCAGAGAGCCCGTGACGACGGCGACCAGGCGCCAGAACTTTCGCTTCGAGCGCAAGCTCATCGGCGCCTCGCTCATCGGCCCCGTAGGCGCGTCGCTCGTGGTGCCAGGCGACAGCGGTGGCACGCTCCGCTTCGGAGGCACCGGGCGAGGTGGCAACGGACCGATGGAAGCAGGTGGCGCATGCGAGGAGAGCACCGGAACCAGCGCCTCGAACGCTTCGCGAGCATGTTGGAACCGTTTGGAGGCGTCGCGCGCCACGCAGCGCGCAAACCACGCATCGAAGCCTTCCGGGACGCGGCCACCGAGGCCGATCTCCGCGGCGCGTTTGGATGCCGGCTCGATCGGCTCGAACAGGATCTCGCGCATCAGGGACATCATCGCGGAGCCCATGTCGCGCGCCGTCTTCCAGTAACATCGACCGGTCAGAAGCCAGAACGTGAGCAGGCCCAACGTCCACACGTCGGTGGCCTTGGTCACCGGCGCATCCGTCTCGGATTGTTCCGGTGCCATCCATAGGCCGCGTGCCATGGCAGCCGTCGTGTTGCGCCGAATCTCCGAGGCGATCTTGCCGACGCCGACGAATTGAACCTCGACGCGATAAGGTGTGCCGGCGCTGCGGCTCTTCGCAAGCACGATGCTTTCCGGCTTCAAGTCACGATGGATCATGTCGACGTCGTGGGCCGCTGACAGCGCGTGACAGAGCTGCGTCAGCAGCACCAGCGCGTCCTCTGGGCTCATCGGCCCGTCCCGATCCATTCGGGCCGAGAGGCTCTCGCCCTCCAAGAGCTCCATCGAGACCCAGGGCAGCTGCGTCGAGTCGTCGACGCCGCAGGCGAGGACCTCTGCGACATGGTCGCTCTGGATGTGGGTCGCGCGTTTGGCCTCGGCCAAAAAGGCATCACGGATCCGGGTGTCTTGGCCCAGGTCGCCGAACACGACTTTGAGGGCCCGGCGTGCGCCGGTGCTCTGTTGCTCGACCTCGTAGATGATGCTGAGGCCGCCGGTGTACACGGTGCGGGTCACCCTGTAGTCCCCGGCGAAGATGCTCCCCGCTTCGAGCCCTTCCATGATGGCGTCCGTTAGCACAGGGGCGCCACGACGTTGACTCCGGGTTTCTCGTGACCCTAAAACAGCGACTTACCAATGAACCCTATCGCCATGGCGTTCGTGCTGCTCGTCCTCTGGGGTGCGTTCGCACTGACCGCGAAACAACGCTTCGAGCTGCTACTTGTCGGTCGCGCCGAGGTCCGCTGGGACCGCATCCCCGAGCGAATCAAGGGGGTGTTCGAGTATGCGATCGCCCAGAAGAAGATGCACTACTATCCGCTGGCCGGGGTCGCCCACATGGCGATCTTCCTCGGCTTCGGGATCTTGCTGCTGCGGACGCTGATCTTGTGGGGCAGAGGGTTCGTCCCCGACTTTTCGCTGTTCGTCCTCGGCCATCACCAGCCGCTCGGCATGGTTTACGACCTCTTGAAAGATGTGGTCGAGCTTGCGGTCATCGCAGGCGCGGTGACGTTCATGTACTTCCGCGCAGTGCGTCGCGAGGCGCGCATGACCCTCTCCGGAGAGGGGCTCCTGATCCTCGGGATCATCACCACCATGATGGTGACGGACATCCTCTACGACGGCGCCATGCTGGCGCTCTCTCCCAAGCTTTCGGCTGCGTGTGCAGGGCCTGCTCGGTCGGTGTTCGCGACGCGCCCAGAAGACGGCTTTTGCCAGTCGGTGATGAACGTCGTCGTGCCGCTCGGCGCGGACGCCGGCAAGCCGCTGGGCTTCGTGTGGCACGCACCAGCGGGCAGCATCGTAGCGTCGGCGCTCGCACCGCTCAGCGCCAAAACATTGCATTTCTTGGCGCATCTCGGCTTCTGGACCCACTCCAGCTTGGTGCTGATTTTTCTGAATATTCTGCCGTTCTCGAAGCACTTTCACATCCTCACGGCGATCCCGAACGTGTTCTTTCGCAGTCTCGACCCGCCGGGCAAGCTGCCGCTCGTCGCCACCTCCAGCGAAGCGCTCGGCAGCATGGTGGAGCAAGCGTTCGAGAACGCGCCCGGTGCTCTGCCGGTCGGCATGTCGACCCTCCAAGACTTTTCGTGGAAGGCAATCTTGGACTTCTACACTTGCACGGAGTGCGGGCGCTGCAGCGACAATTGCCCGGCGCACAAGACCGGCAAGATTCTCAGCCCGAAGATGCTGACGCTCGATCTGCGCGACAACCTGTTCGCGCGTGAATCCGAGCTGATCGACGAAAAGGCAGCTGGCCCGGCGCCAGATGGCAGCGAGCCGAACGCCAAGAAAGAGCTGATCGGCGACATCATTCACCCGGACGTGCTCTGGGCCTGCACCACGTGCCGCGCATGCGAAGAGCAGTGCCCGGTGATGATCAGCTACGTCGACAAGATCGTCGAGATGCGCCGGAACCTCGTGCTGATCAAAGGCGAGTTCCCGGCTCAGCTCGGGGGCCCTTTCTCCGCGATGGAGACCAATGGCAACCCGTGGAACATCGCGCGTGTCGATCGTGCCAATTGGGCCGAGGGGCTCGATATTGCGTTGATGAGCGAAAAACCCGACGCGGAGGTCCTGTACTGGGTCGGCTGCGCCGGCAGCTACGACGATCGCGCCAAGAAGGTCGCCCGTGCAACCGCCACCCTGATGAAGGCTGCTGGCGTCGATTTCGCCATTCTCGGCCAAGAAGAAACATGTACGGGCGACCCGGCGAGGCGCGCAGGCAACGAATATTTGTTCTTGATGCTCGCCGAGCAGAACGTGGCAACTCTGAACGGGTACAAAGATCGGGGCGGTATCAAGACGATCGTGACGACGTGCCCTCATTGCTTCAATTCATTGGCGAACGAGTACCCCGACTTCGGTGCGAAGTTCAAAGTCGTGCACCATTCCGACTATTTGTTGAGCTTGATCGCCCAAAAGAAGCTCGTGCCCACCTCGCCGGTGCGCGCGAAGGTCGCGTACCACGACTCCTGTTATCTCGGCCGCTACAACGAGATCTACGAAGAGCCGCGGGATATCTTGAACGCCATCCCGGAGCTCCAGCTGGTCGAAGTCGAAGGCTGGAATCGCAACAAAGGCCTGTGTTGCGGCGCAGGCGGCGGGCAGATGTGGATGGAAGAGCAGAACAAGGACCGCGTGAACGTGAAGCGCACGCTGCAGCTGATCGAAACGGGCGCAGATGTCATCGCCAGCGCCTGTCCATTCTGTTCGACCATGCTCACCGACGGACTCAAATCGCAGTCGAAAGAGGACGCGATCCGCCAGCTGGATGTGGCCGAGCTCTTGCTCGAGAGCTGCACGGAAACGGCGCCCAAGAAGGCGAAGTCGAAAACGAAGAAACGAGCGGCTGCCGAAAGCGCTTGAGTCCGCCACCAAACTCGAAGAAGGCTGTCAGCCTATGAACGGCGGAGGTCGTCCGACGCGGCGATTCGCTTCTTCGAGCGCCGAAGAAGCGAACGATGCTGGGCACCCCCTGCCGCGCGGCGGCAGCAAGCTTGCGCCGGTGATCCATTCCGTCGCGGCCGACGAGCTGGCGCTGGCCGCGCTGCAGGTGCAACGCGCCACGCTTTCGACTGCGGTATGCGATGTCTGCGATAGACAAATCGAGGGCGAGCCCGCCGGCAGCGGACTCTACTTCTGGACGCGCGACGGCGAAGCCCGCTGGGAAGAACCCGCGTTGTGTGCCCGCTGCGCCCCCGCAATCGGCATGAGCGCGCTCAAACGTTGGGCCCGCGAAGACGAAGGCGGCGAGTAGCCAGCCAATTTAGTAGGTGTTGCCGATCGCGATCGACAGCGCCATCGGTAAACCGAAGAGCTCGTCCGGGTCGCCCTGGTCGGAGATGTAGTCGGTGCAGCTGCCGAACGGCTCGTCGTCCGACCTGTTGCAGCTCGCGCGCACGTCTCCCTCGCTCGTTTGCAGATAGGGAACGCGCACACCGAGGTCGATGCGCAGTGGACCGACAGGGGTGAAGTACGCGATGCCGACGCCGGTCGACAGATGAGGGTGGTCGGCCCTCAGCTGGGCGAAGCCAGCGGTGACATCGCTGGTGTCGATGAAGGCGGTGCCGCCGAGATCACCGATGATTGGGAAGCGCAGCTCGACCGAGAACTCCCACGCCGTTCGGCCGCCGATCGAATCCGCCGAGATCAAACGATTGCCGTCGTCGTCGAGCACCCGGTGCGGCGCGATCTGGTTGTTACCATAGCCTCGATTGGAGCTCGGCCCGCCCGAGAATAGTCCTCGTTTTTCCAGAATTTCGACGTCGCGATTGATGTCTATCCGTGCCTCCGCCGCTTTGTCGCGCTGGCGCTCGACGGTGTCGGCCGTGCCGGGGTTGAGCAGCGGGGCGACCTTGAGCTTCTTGCTCGCGTCCTTTTCCTGGTCGAGCACGAAGCCATACTCCGGATATAAGAGGGCGAACGACATGCGGCCCGCCAAGACAAGGCGCCTTCCGAGCGGGGCGTACCAGCGAAACTCCGGTTTCAGCTTGACGTCGTCAGCGTCGCCACCGAGAAAATGTCCGGCGAGCTGCAAGTCCATGGAGGCGTAGATGCCCGACGCGGGCTTCACCGAGTTCCATTTGCCGTCGATGTCTTTGCGCAGATCGAGCTGACCGAACAGCTGCAGGTAGCTCAGGATGAGGCTCTGTTTGATGCCGGTAGCCGCTGCGTCGAGGTTGTAAGAGAACGGATATGAGAACGAGAGATTGTGGCTCAAGCTCGCCAAGATGTGTGACTGCCAGAATTTGCGCTGAATGCCCTGCCGATGTTCGAGCAAGTATTCGCCCTGAATGTCGGTAGTTTCGGTGAGCGTGAGTGGTGGGTCGGCGTTGCGCTCGAGCGCGATTGACCCCGAGCTCTGCACGAACAAGCTGCTGGGCGGGTCGAACGGTATCGGCAAGGTGTACTGCAGCCGGAGGACGATCTCCGGGACGACGAAAGGTGTCTCGCCAAACAGCGTCGATAGGCGCCACGGGTACAGCAGCAAACGTGGCCGCGCCTCGACGCTGAAACGATCGAGGGCGCCGGCGGCGTTCTTGTGTTGCCAACCCGCCAGCCCACGCACCGCGACTTGATCGCCGACCTCGACGCCGCCGCCGAGTCGAACCGCGCCCAGCGCCGCTGGCTGCAGGCGAATCTTGATTGGCACGGAGGTGGCGAGCGGCTCGGCTTTGGACAGCTGCGGCTCGATCGCGATCGAGCCGAACACCCCGAACTCGCCCAGCACGCGCTCGGCTTCGGCCAGCTTGGCGGTGGAATAGCCGTCGCCCTTCTCCAAGCCGAGGGCAGGCCTGACCTGCCATTCCGGTAGGCCCCCGAGACCGAGGATCTCGATCGCGCCGAAGGTGCAGCGCGGGCCGAGCGTGATTGCGTACCCGACCTTCGCAGAGTGCGTCAGCAGGTCGACATCGGCGCTGGGCAGCACCGTGGCATATGCGAAGCCGCGGTCCGTGAGCGCTCGCTGAATGGCCAGCCGTACGGCTTCGTATTGCTCTTCGGTGAAGATGTCGCCGCTCGAGATCTTGTTCTTCGCGTCTTGTGCAGCGGCGCCTGCGTCGGCGTCTTCGTCGGCGGTCGGCGTGCGATCGACCCACCCGAGCGTCACGTCCCGGTCGGCATCGAGCACACGCACGGGCGTGCCTTCTTCGACCACGATCTCGACCAGCAAGCGGGCTGTCTTCACGTCCGCGCCAGTGTGCTTGTCGAGCCGTCTGACGCGGCCCGCGCGCACGATGGCCTCGTAGTACCCCTTCGCTCGATAAAGCCTGGCCACACGCAAGAGGTCGCGTTCGAGCACGAAGCGATCGAAGCGTTCGTACTGGACCGTCAGCTTGTCGATCGCGCCGACCAGCGGAATGGCTTCCAGGGTTCCACCTGTTTCGGCCGTCGCAATCTTGCTCGTGATGTCGTCGTCGGCGAGGGCTTCGTTTCCCAACACGTCGATCTCGTCGACCACGCAGCCAGTGTAGTCGCTTGGATTACATGTAATCTTTTGCGTCGAACACCCCATTGCGAAGGCAACCAGCAGGCACACGAGCGCAATTGCCGCACAGCGCAGCGCGTCGCTCGCCGCCCTCGTGATGTCTTGGATATCCTTTGAAATCAAAGCCACGGGTTCCGGGCATCTCAACACCCATGAATGCCGTGTCGAGATCATTGCCGCCAACCCAGAGCAGGCTAACATGGTGCCGACCTCAACCCCATGCGGCCACCGTGCTCTTGTTTGAGCGCGGCTGGTCTCGGAGGCTCCCGTGATGGCTGCGCGTCAGCGCCCGTTTGCAGTACGTTCTTACCTGCTCGCCGCTGTTGGCTGTCTCGCCGCTGCTGGTGCCGCCACCGGTTGTGGTGACGACGAGTCGGTGGTGGGTGGCAACGGCGCTGGCGCCGGAACCAGCATCTCGGTGACGCCGGGGCCAGGCGGCATACGCCGACTCACGAGCTCGCAGATGCGGTACTCGATCGAGTACCTGCTCGGCGCCGACGCCGCGGTCACCTTCGACGTGTGGGACGACCCGCAGTTGCACGGCTTCGAGTCGATCGCAGCAGCCGAGCTTTCGATCGGCGCCAACGACGTTTCGACCCTCGAGACCGCGGTGACGCTCGCTGTCGACACCTCCCTGCAAGATGTCTCTCAGATCGCAGCGTTCGTTCCGTGTGTCCAGGGCGCTGCCGACGCCGCTTGTTACGACACCGTGGCGACCGAGCTCGGCCGTCTCGTGTGGCGCCGGCCGGTTGAAGAAGACGAGCACGCCCGTCTCGTGAAGATCGCGACAGACGCCCAAGCGTGGGGCGAGGGGGACTTCAACACCGGTCTCAAGTACCAGCTGATGGCGCTGTTTCAGTCGCCGAATTTCGTTTACCAGGTCGAGATCGGCGAAGGCGACGGCTCGCGTCGCCCGCTCACTCCCTACGCAATGGCGTCGCGTCTCTCCTTCTTCATCGTCCATCGCACGCCCGACGTTGCGCTGCTCGAGGCCGCAGAGTCCGGCGCCCTCGCGACCGACGCCGGTATCCGTGAGCAGGCCAGCAGGCTGCTCGCCACGCCCGAGGCGCGGCGCAGCGTCGACCGCTTCTTCTCCGAGCTCTATCTGATTCGCGATATCAACACGATCACCAAGGACGCAGTGCTGTATCCGGGGTGGAGCGACTCGCTCGCGGCCAGCATGCAAGAGGAGATGTTGCGCTTCTTGCAGGACATCGTGTGGACACGTAACGCCGACTCTCACGAGATCTTCACCTCGACCAAGACGTTCGTCGACGCGAACCTGGCGCCTTTCTACGGCGCTGCTGCGCCCGCGGGCGGCTGGGCTGAAATCGAGCTGCCTGAATCCGAGGGCCGTTCAGGTCTTTTGGGAAAGGCAGGCTTCTTGGCGCGCTTCGCTCACCCTGACGAGACGTCGCCCACGCGTCGCGGCCGCTTCTATCGTGAAAAGCTGCTCTGCCGAGAGATTCCGCCGCCGCCGGCCGGCACGGATCAGAGTCTCCCAGTTCCGGCCGAGCCGACGACGCTCGCGGCGCGTCTCGCCGCACACACCGCGAACGAAAAGTGCGCCGGCTGTCACTCGTTGACCGACCCGATTGGACTCAGCTTCCAGCACTTCGATGCTGTCGGTCAGTGGCGCGAGAAAGAGAATGGCTTCGACATCGACACGGCGGGTAAGTCCGGTGACATCACCTTCGAAACGCCTGCCGATCTCGCGGCCTATGCCGCAGAAAACAGCGCTGCATGCTTCGTTCAGAATTTCTGGCGCGACTCGATGGGTCACATCGAGGGCGAGGGTGAGGTCGAAGCCATGGCCGCGCTCGAGTCTGCGTTCAGCGACTCGGGTTTCAAGATCCAAGACCTGATGGTCGAGCTTACGATCAACCCTGGCTTCAAGACCGTGGGAGAGCCCAAGTGAAGACCCCGAGCCGATTTGCACTCAGCCGCCGCACGATGCTTCGTGGTTCGCTCGGCATTGGCGTCGCCAGTGTCGGGCTGCCCCTGCTCGAGGCGATGCTCAACGAAAACGGCACCGCGCTTGCGGGTGGTGCTGCGTTGCCGAAGCAGTTCATCAGCTGGTTCTTGGGCAACGGGTTCAGGCTCGAGCGCCTCGAGCCCACCCAGACAGGCGCGGCGTTCACGCTGACTGAAGAGCTGGCGCCGTTCATCAACGTCGAGGAGTACCTCAAGGTCGTCACCGGTCTGCAGAACTGGTGTTACGCCCAAGTCACCCATCACGAGGGCATGACTGCCTTCAGCGGCTACAACATGGCCGAGCTCAGCGGCCTGTTCTCCAAGTCGGGCGGGCCCACGCTCGACCAGGTGATCGCTCAACATTTTCAAGACACGGCCCCGACGCCCCCGCTGATTCGTTCGATTCATGCCGGCGTCTCTCGCCGCGTGAGCGTAATGGATAGCGGCACCACGATGTTCGCGCTCTCCCATCGCAGCACCAACGAGGCGCTCTACCCGGAGTTCAATCCGCAACAAATCTGGCAAACCTTGTTCGGTGAGTTCGTGCCCAAGCCGGACGACAGCCAACACCGCCTCAGTGTGGTCGACGCCGTCCGTGAGGACGCGAAGAAGCTGCGCACGCGCTTGGGTAAGGTCGATCAAGCGCGCATCGATGCACACATCGACGGCCTGAACGATCTCGAGACGCGCATCATGACCGAGCCGCCTACGTGTGACGCGCCGGGCATGCCAACAGAGACCAACCCAGACGGAACGGCCAACGATCAGCTGGTCAGCGTCAACGAGGTGATGAGTGATCTGATCGTGCACGCGATGAAGTGTGATCTGACCCGTGTTGCCAGCGTGCTCTTTGTGGGCGGCGCCGCCGAGACGGTGTTTTCCGAAATCGGCCAGACGAGCGTTCATCACAACAACACCCACGACGGCTCGACCAACGCGCAGAACCGCGTGCACGAGGGTGTGGTGTTTGGCATGGGGCAGGCGGCATACCTCGCGGAGAAGATGAAGGCCGAGGTCGACCCGACCGGTAAGAACCTGCTCGATACCGGCTGCATCATGATCAGCAGCGACTGTTCGGTGGGTCTCAGCCACTCGACCGCCCGTCAGCCGTACATTCTGGTCGGCAATGCGCGCGACAGCCTGACGGGCAAGTACCACCACCAGGGCATTCCGCGCTCGGGCGGCGACGGCAACTACGCGGCGAACGGCAACACTTCCGACGTGTTGTTCACGTTGTTGAAGGCGTACAAGTCGGACGCCACCTCGGTCGGCGACATGACTTCTACGAATCTCAACGGCGGTTGGTACGGCACCAACAACCCGCCGAGCTCGATGGCGCCGGGCTCCAGCACCATCATCGAAGGCCTCACCGGCCGCGACTTCACCGGCTGACAGCAAAGCGGAACAGGAAGCAGCTCGTCGGCCAACGCCGCCGAGCTGTCTTCGTTTTGTGCTGGCTGCTTGCGCGCCCGAGTCAGCGCCGCCAGCGGTCGACCAGCTCGGGCAGCAGGGTGGCGCCCATCTGGAACAGGTGCGCCATGTGGTGCTCCTTCGTCTCGCCTCGATAGCCGAGCACGTGCAGTGCGCCGATGCGCGCCTCGCGCGTGGGCTCCATCTTCTTCTCGAGCTTCTTTGAGACCGCGCCCTTCATGCTCTCGAGCTCGAGATACACGGGTGCGTCTCGGTCTTTGTCTCTCGGTGCCGAAGTGACAGCGAGCGACGCGAGCAGATAATCCGCGGTCGCGGTCGTGCTGGCATAGGCCTTGGGGTCGATGGCCGAGTGGGTGATGCCGAAATAGATTTCGCCCCGGCTGGCACGAGCTGCCGCGTCGACGAACGGCTTCAGCTGGCGCCGATTGAGGGCACCCTCTTCCCAGCCGGCGTGGATGCCATCCAAGATCAAGATGGCATCGAGCGGATCTTTGCCGCGACGCAGCTGAAGAATCGTCGAGATCGAGCCATACCCCGCGCTCCAGCCGGAGAGCGCGATGTGCTCGACATGAGGCGTCGACAACCCGCGACGTCGGAGCCCGCTGTCGATCGACGCGAGGAGCTCTTCATAGGTGCCTGGAACGCCGTAGTACTCCTCGTACGGCGCAGAGCCGATGCCGAGATTGATGATGGCGACGGCGGCATTCAGATCGGCGACCTCTGCGCTCTCCTTGACCACCTTGGTGTTGCCGTGAAAGTGGATCAGGAGGTCGTAGCCGCCGTCTGCTTTGGGGTGAAACGACGACGGGAAGACGAGGATGCCGCCGGGGACGCTGACGTGCCCCTCACGCCGTAGCTCGACCTCGTCCGGTGCTGCCTTTGGCTCTGTCGTTCGTGGCGCGTCGCGGTCCGACACGAGGGCGTCCAGAAACCCCAGCGTCTTCGGCGCCCACTGTTTGCTGCTGTGCGCGAATGCGAAGACGTCGCTTCGCTCGATGGGAAGCCCGTAGAGCGCGCTCCTGAGCGCCAGGGCTCCGAGCGCGACGATCAGCAGCAGCGCGGCCCAGAGCCAACGAGGAGGACGTGCCGACGCGAGCACCGCGCTCAACGTTGGTGCGCGGTCGACAACATCCACAGCGACCGGCGCAGGCGTCGGCGTCAGCGCACGCTTTTCTGCAACACGTTGTCCTACACGTGCGGCGAGCGTCGCCTTTCTGAAGTTCTTTGGCAGGGGTCGCCGAGCCGGCGACGAGGACGACTTCAGCTCGGCAATGGCGGCCATCCCCTTTCCCTGCGCACAGGGTCGGGGGTTGGGCCAAATTTATTGCCTCACGTTTTGAGTCGAAGGGACTGAATCGAAGGGCTCAGTTCAACTGCAGCTGCGGCCCGCCAGAGCCGGCTGAGCCGTCGCCCCCCACGCCGCCGCTCGGGTTGGTGCCGCCATTGCCACCTTGGCCCGGGACACCGGTGGAGCATGAGTTGCTCGTGTACACGAACACGACGCTGGACTTGCGGCCCAAGCATGAGGTGGGGCCGCCGCCACCACCGCCACCAGGGCCACCGGCACCGCCAGTGCCGCCAGTGCCGCCGGTGCCACCGCCGTCGGAGTCGTCGGCGCCCGAGCCGCCGGTGCCGCCTGTGCCCGAGCCTTGCCCAATGGCGCCATTGCCGCCGTCGCCGCCTTGGCCGCCTGCGCCGGTCGTGATGGTGTTGGCTTCGACGACGAGGCTGCCAGCGGTGGCCAGGATGCCAAAGCTGCCACCGCCACCTTTGCCGCCTTTGCCTTCTTTGCCGCCTACGCCGCCGCAGCCGCCGCTGCCACCGCCACCGCCACCATCGGGGTTGCAAAGAAAGCCGCCGACGTCTTCGCCGCCGCCACCGCCGCCACCGCCACCGCCACCACGACCATTGTTTCCGAGGCTGCCGTCGGAGCCGTTAGCCGGGGCGTAGATGCCCGCGTTTGCAGTTCCGATGGCCGCGCCACCAGCGCCGTTGGCGCCTTGTGAGCCGGAGGCTCCGGGGCTGCCGTTGGGCGCGTTGTTGCCGCTCCCGAAACACGCGTTGCTGGTGGCGCCAGCGCCTCCGGCGGCGCCGCCACTTCCGACAGAGCCCGGCTGGCCGGTGCCGCTGTCGTTTCCGCCGTTGCCGCCCTTGCCACCGAACTCGAGGCAGCCGGGCTGTGCGCCGCCCGTCCCGGCGCCGCTACAGTTGCTGCAGCCGTTGCCGCCATTGTTGCCGTTCGATGCCGAGACAGGGCTCGGGGCAGCCCCGTTGGCGCCGTCGTCTCCGTTGGTACCTGCGGCGACTGTAATGGTGTTGAAGCGCACGAAGAGCTGCGCCAAACCGCCATCGAGTCGAACACCGTAGTTCGACGCACCACCCATTGCGGGCGCGCTCACGTTGATGGTGAGGCCCTCGAGATGAGTCTCGACGTCGATCTGTGTCGCGATGACGCCGGTGCCAGTGGCGTTGATTGTGGTGATCACGCCTTCTTTGCGCCTGAATTTGAAGTCGGCGTCCGCGTGATCGAAGCCCCCATAAATGCTGATACCGCTGACCATTGTCACGCTGCCACTGTAGATCTCACCGGACAGGCAGATCGCAGGAACTGTATTCAGCTGCGCGATGTCGAGCGCTTTGGCGATCGATTGCACCGGTGCATCTCGTGAGCCGGAACCGGCGACGTCGTCGCCGATCGACACCGAGACGTACACACATTGCTCGGCGACGCCGTCGGTGCCGTCGCAGTTGTCGTCGGTGAAGTCTTCGTCGATCGGGTCATCGCTGCCCGTCGCGGTGCACACGTACTCGCAGCCACATTCGCCGGTGAGCGGATTTTGATCGAGGTCCTGCGTGCCTTCCGCGCAGCTGCCACATGGCGGGCTGCCCCCTTCGCCAGAGCCGCCATTGCCCATGCCGCCTTCAGGCGCACCGCCGCTCTCGGGCGTGCCACCAGAGCCATCGCTGCCGCCAGTCGACGGTGAGCCGCCCGAACCTGCGCCGCCACCGCCGAGCCCGCCGCCATCGGCACACCCCCAGGCTGCAACGGAGAAGGCAATCGACAAGAACCAAGCACTAAGCAATCGCGGCATGGACGAGCCTCCGGTGGCGGCAGACGCGGCAGGCAAAGTGAAAGCAGCGTCAGGCTCGAATTTTGGACTCAACCGAGGCGCTCTTCAATCGAGAAAGACTGCTGCGCCTCGCGCCATGCGAAGCCCCGCGTACGCGCGAGTGGGCTCGTGTGCGCCTGTCAGGGACCTACGGGAGCGGCCTTGGGGGCCTTTTCCTTGGAAGGCGCTGCTGTGGGAGCTGCGTCTTTCTTCGACGTTGCTGGCTCTTTCGGGGCTGGCTCTTTCGGGGCTGGCTTTTTCGGGGCTGGCTCTTTCGGGGCTGGCTCTTTTGGGGCTTCTTTGGGTACGGCCTTGGATGGCGCCGGGACGGGCTTGGCCGGCACCGCCGCCGGCTCGAGGGCGAGCTGGCGTAAATCGAGGATCTCGGCGACCGAGGGCACCACCACCAGCTCACAGCGCCGGTTCTTTTTCTGGCCTTCTTCGCTGTCGTTGGAGGCGAACGGATCAGTGTCGCCGTAGCCGGCTGCGCTGAAGTGCTCTTTGGCGAGCCCGCCTTCGTTCACGAGCAAACCAAGCACCGTCTTGGCCCGCGCCAGGCTGAGGCCCATGTTGTCGCCGAACGCGCCGCCTTTGACGCCCTTGTTGTCGGTGTGGCCGGCGATTTGGTAGTCACGCGTCGCCAGGGCGGGGTCGTTCTTGATCACCTCGGCGATCGCCAAGAGCGCGGCCTTTCCGTCTTTGCGCAGCTTGTCTCTGTTGGAGTCGAACACGACGTCGCCCGGCAGCACGATCACCATGCGGTTCTTGCGAATCCGCACTTCGACGCCGACGGACGAGAGCTCTTCTAGCTTGGCCTTGAGTAGCGCGAGGCGCGTGCGCGTCTCTTCGAGCTTGGCGGCGCGCGCGCGGAACTCTGCCAGTGCCCGCTCGCGTTCGGCGAGCGTGGTGGTCATGTCGCCAATGCGAGTGTCTTTCTGTTCGATGTCGACGCCGAGCACGCGCATCTTCTCTTCGAGCGCGGCGACTCGTGCTTTCGCGGAGTCGAGCTCGGCGGCGGCTTCGTCCGCGCGCGTCTCGGCGGTGCGCTGCTTCGCGAGGGATCGCGTCAGCTTGTCGCCCTGGAGTTGGTACTCTTCTTTGGTGTAGCCACATGCAGTGGCGCACAGCGCTGTGCCGAGCAGCATGGCCACCGAGAGTCGCGAAGTGAGCATCGTGAGCGTACCCTAGTACATCGCCCTCGAAGTTTCCGTATCAACTCGATCTGCCGGGAAAAGGCCGCGTCGGTTTCCTGCACTGGCTCGTTGTCGGCGGTGACCGCTCACGGTGTTCCGGCTTCGCGTTCCAGCACGACGTCCAGATCACTCTCGAACGAGATCGCTCGCAGCGAGCCTTCGACGATCTTGGCGAGCCTGTCGCCAACTGCTTGATCGGCGCCACGGCCGCTCGTGTGGGTCGCGTATACGTAGGCAAAACAGCGCCTGCCCAGCCCGCCGAATGCCAGCACGAAGCCGAAGAAGCCGCCTTTCTTGTCGTCCATCAACGCGACATCGAGCTGCGTATCGAAGCCAGCGGGTAGATCGATGCGCTGGCTGTCGACGAGGTCGACCCCATCGCGAATTGGCAGCTGGCGCAACGAGCGCGCCGTGGCCTCACACTTGTCGCGCGTCATGCGGTTTTCGTCTCGCCATACGCGCACGAGCAAGCTCGAGCTCTCGACTGGCTCTTTCGCCTCCAGCCATTTGCTGCTGTGGTCGTCGATCTTCCACGATTTGCCATTGGGCAGCGGCAATCTGAGGCCGAATCGTTTGGAGACGAAGACGCCCGAGTCCAATGGCGAATCGGCTATGGCGGATGCGCTCGGCCGCGGAGGAAGAACGGGAACCGCTGTCGGCTGGGGCTCACAGCCGCCCAAGCCGAGTGCGACCAACCACGCGCGTTTGCCGAAGCTTCTCATCTTTTTGCCAACAGCACGGTGACCGCCCCGCTGGTGTCGTCATGCTCGACGAGCGAGGCGAACGCGAGCACGTCTTTGGCGGCGCTGCTCTGGCTCAGCCATGCGCCGATCTCCCCGCGAAGGACGGCTTCGCCGCGGGGCGAGTGGGTGCCTTTGCCGTGCACGATCAGGAGTGCGCGGTCGCCTTCGCGCCGCTTGCGCGCGACGAACTCGACGACTGCGCTCTTGGCTCGGTCTCTGCTCAAGCCGTGCAAGTCGAGCTTGCCGTCGATGGCGTACCGCTGCGTGCGCAGCCGACGCAGCTCGCGCGGATCGACGTCGATGCGTCTGCCTTCGACGGTGACGCCGTCATCGGCGACCTCGAAGCGCAGCCCCGACGCAAGCAGGCTCGCCAGCGCTTCGCGGGCAGGCGCGTCCAAGTCGGCCGTCTTTTTTGGCTTCTCGACCTTTTCTACCGCGCTGGCCGTGGCTGGGATGCGGGTGCTTTTCTTCCCGAGCGGGCGCACGTCGCGCATGTGCATCTCGAACGCGAGATCGTCGTCGACAGCGTCGAGCTCGACTGCTCGCACGCGCTCCGGCGGTGGCGGCAGAGGCCCCGGTGCCGCTTTCGCCCGTTTCGCTTGTGCGGCGAGGACCGCGAACGGCCGAGACACGGCAGCGACAGCTGTCGGACGCGGGGCGCTCTTCTTGGCCCGAGCCTGCTTCTTCTTCGCCGCCACGCTTACGTTCTACGCTCGCTCCAGGGCCAATAGTAGCGTGAGCACAGCGAGCGCGTGTGTGATGCCGCCCGTACGCAGGGTGTCGGCTGCTTTCGCGCGGTCGAGCAGCACCACCCGGGTTCGTTCGTCCGCGCGCTCTTCGGGATCGGCGATCTTGCGAGCGTCGCGCGCCAGGAACAAGAACGCGCGATTGTCACTCAGCGCCGGGTTGGGGTGAACGGTCAACAGCAGCTCGGCGCTGTCGGCGCTGTAGCCGGTCTCTTCCAGGAGCTCGCGCAACGCGGCGGCGGCAGGGGGTTCGCCGTCATCGATGATGCCGCCGGCTGGCTCGAGCGTGAGCGCGTCGACGCCGTGCCGATGTTGCTCGACGAGGACGAGCTCGCCTTCGTTGGTGATTGCCGCCACGACGCACCAGTCTTTCAGCGCGATGGTGACGGCCAGGCGCGGCTCGGCGGCACCCTCGTCGAGCACATCGTGCTCGTGGAGCTCGAGGAATGGATAACGCGCGATGCTGCGCGAGGCCAAACGAACAGGCCGCAAATCTGCGGGGGGTGACCAATCTGCGGGGGTTGGGGGGGGTCGAGGAGGCGCCACGAGCGCCGTCGATTACCACGGAAGACAGCCGTCCGGCCGTTGCGATACATTGAGCGCTGCCACCCCATGAACAAGACTGCGCTCGCCGCCCTCGGTCTCATGCTGTTCGTCACCGTTCCTGCTTACGCGCAAGGGGACGCGCAGAAGGCGGCGCTCGCACAGTCGCTGTTCGACGAGGCGGACAAGGCGATGAAGGCGAAGAAGTACGGCGAGGCATGCCCAAAGCTCGAGCGCGTCGTGTCGCTGATCCCGGACGGCATCGGCGCAAAGCTCACGCTCGCCGAGTGTTACGAAGGCGCCGGCAAGCTCGCCAGCGCGTTCGGGACCTATCTGTCGGCGGAGGGCGCCGCGCGTCGCACCGGCCAAGCAGACCGGGCAGACGCTGCCAAGGTCAAGCTCGACGCGCTGAAGCCGAGGCTCGCCACCATCACGCTGGAGGTTCCTGACGAGGTGCGCAAGGCACCGGGTTTCGCGCTGAAGCGTGACGGAAACGACGTGCTCGACGCCGAGTACGGCGTCGCCGTAGCGGTCGACAGGGGCGAACATTCGATCATCGCGACAGCCACGGATCGGACCGCGTGGGAGAAGAAGATCAGCATCGAGGACGCAGAGAAGCAGACCGTGAAGATCGAGCTTGGCGCCGCCGGCGCAGGCGGGGCAGTTGGGGGCGGCGTGGGCCGCGGGGGCGGCGGCGGGGGTGTGGCTGATCCACCGCCCGACACCAAAGCAGAGGGCAATTTCATGAGCCCGGTTCGGATTGCCGGTCTCGGCATCGGCGTCGGCGGGGTGGCTGCTGCGGCCATCGGTATCGGCCTCGGGGTCCACGCAAAGGGCCTCTACGATGACAGCAATGCAACGGGCGGCTGCAGCGCCGAAACGGACATTTGCGGGTCCCCAGCAGGCATCGACCAGCGCGACGATGCCGTGATGTTCGCCAATGTTTCCACCGGGCTGGTCATCGCTGGTGGCGTGCTCGCAGCCGGCGGCATCATCATGTTTGCCGTGGCGCCGAGCGACCCGGCCGAGCCGGCTAAAACAGGCGACTTGAGGCTCGGAATCGCGCCTGGTTTCGTCTCCGTTTCTGGCGCTTTCTGAGGTCTGCGATAGTGTAGAGTCGACGTTCGTAGCGGGCGGGGTGGCGAGCCATGGCCAAGAGAACCACTCGAAGAGCTCATCATGAGCCGCCGAAGGTCTGGCACAACCAAGACGTTGTCGGCCGACCTGCGAGTGGGGGGGGCGGGCCTCTGCCGCAAGCTGAAGCGGCGCAGGGAGCCACCACTGGTGCGGCTGCAGGCGCGACCCGGCGCATCGTGCCGGTGGCGGCATTGACGGCCGATCAACGCGAACGCGAGCGGTTGATCGCGCGACTGGCTGCAGCAGAAGGTCGCGTCGCGATCACGGATGCGTCCAACGCGCTGTTCGCCGCGGGTCACCTGTTGCTCGACGGTGATCAGCAAGTGCATCTCCAGCTGCTCGAGCACAGCGACGAAGCCCGCGTATGTGAGGCGCTTCACCGCCTCAGCGCGACGTTCGAGGCCGAAGCGCCCAAGCGCCCGCTGGTGCTGGACGCGCGCTTGCGCCGCCTCGAAGAGTTCGCTGACGAGCCGGAGACCCGCGCGCTGGCGGCGCAGCTGCGACGCCAAGTGAAGACGATCGAGCTACCTCCGTCCGGCTGATCCTTGCGGCTCGCCGTGATCGAGAACATAGGGGTCGCCATGACCCCGAGTGAGTTCGAGTCCGCGCTGCGCGCGTTGCTGACCGCCTCCCAGAAAGAAGCGCAGAACTCGGCGTGTGTCGCGTGCACGGGCTGCGAGCGTTGCGTCGAATGCACGTTCTGCAGTCGATCGAAGGGGCTCTTGCGCTGCCACTACTGCGTCGACGTCGAACGCTCCGTGAGCTGTACCCACTGCCGCGCCTCGCGCGATCTGTTCGGCTGCTCGCATTGTGAAGGCTGCGAGCGCTGCACACAGTCGTCGTACCTCACGCGGTCTTTCGACTGCACCGGCTGCACCTATTGCTTCGGCTGCGTGGGGCTCGTGGGCAAAGACTTTCACGTCTTGAACGTGGCCTACTCGCGCAGCGAATATTTCGCGCTCACGGCTCGGCTGAAGAAGAGCGCCGCCGCGTGAAGGTGGTGATTCAGCGGGTCAAGTCCGCCCGCGTAGAAGTCCTGGGCGAGGCGGTTGGCGCCATCGATGCGGGTCTCTGCGTGTTTGCAGGCATGCAAGCCGGAGACACCGATGCGGACCTCGAGCTGACGGCGCGCAAAGTGGCGGAGCTCAGGGTGTTCGAGGACGAGCGGGGCAAGATGGCCCGCTCGCTCGCCGATGTCGGCGGCAAGCTGTTGGTCGTGTCTCAGTTCACGTTGTTCGGCGATATCAGCCGGGGGAATCGCCCGAGCTTCTCGGCTGCGATGCCGCCTGACGAGGCGCGCGCGGCGTGTGATCGCTTCGTCGCGCTGCTGCGCGGGCGCGGGCTGGCGGTGGAGACGGGCCGTTTCGGTGCGGACATGCGCGTCGTCGTCGACAACGACGGGCCGGTCACGATCCTTTTCGACTCGCGTTCGAGCTGAGCGGCGGCTGCTTTGCGTGGCAGAGCTCGGCTGCCAGATTGAGCGCTTCGATCATTCCACGCGGGTCTGCCTTGCCTTGCCAAGCGATGTCGTAGCCAGTGCCGTGATCGACGCTGGTGCGGATGATCGGAAGGCCGAGCGTGACGTTGGTCGCTTCACCGAAGCCGAGCAGCTTCAGCGGGATCGTCGCTTGATCGTGATACATCGCCACCACGCCGTCATAAGAGCGGGCGTCGCCGACGCTCTTGCGGAACGCGGTCTCGGCGCCGAGCACGCCTGTGATGCTGACGCTGAGCTTTTCCTTTTCGAGGCGCTTCGCTGCGGCTGCGATGCCTGGCTGAATCTGTGTGCGTTCTTCATCGCCGAGCAAGCCGTCTTCGCCGGCATGCGGGTTCAGCGCCGCCACGACCAAGCGTGGCTTTTCGATGCCGCGAGCGATCAATAGGCGCCCGAGCCAGTACGTCGAGGTCGCAACAGCGGCTGCGGTGATCGCCTTCGGCACCGCCGAGATCGGCAAGTGTGTCGTCACGAGGGACGTCGTCAGCTCCTTCGAGGCGAACGCCATCACCACTTCATGGGCTCGGAGCCTGCGCGCGAGGTGCTCGGTGTGGCCCAAAAAAGCAGCGGCGCCGTCCACACCGCTGGTCGCGATGGCGAGCTTGGAGACCGGCCCTGTCACCAGCGCGTCGGCGACGCCGCTCGCTACCAGATCGGCTCCCTGATCGATCCACTTGAGCTGCGCTCGGCCTTTGGCGTTGCTCGGCTGCGACGGCACGATCGGACCTTCGAGTGGCGCGCTGCCGGCGAACACGGCGATGTCTCCTGCGCGCACCGCGAGCATCTCCTCGCGTGTGGTGACATCGTAGATGCAGCGCTCCCCGAGGCGTAGGCGTGCTGCCTTTTCAATCAGGGCGCGGTCACCGACCAAAACCACCGAGACGCCCAGACGCTTTTCCGCGGCGCCGAGCACCGACACTTCGGGCCCGACACCGGACGGGCAACCAATCGAAATGACGAGCACCTTTCTCATCGCCGCGCTCCTGGTGCGCCGAGCCGATAGCCGGCGCCGCGAAAGGTGATGAGGTCGAGGGTGGGACCGAGCTTCGCCCGCAACCTTCGCACATGGATGTCGATGGTGCGCGCGCCACCGTCGTAGCTCGAGCCCCACACGCGCTCGAGGAGCTCGCTGCGCGAGACGACTTTGCCGCGTCGATCTGCGAAGTACACGAGCAAGTCGAACTCTTTCGAGGTCAAGTTGATCACGGCCCCTTCTTGGCTGACTTCTCGCGCAGGGCGGTCGATCACCACGCTGCCGAGCTTCACGCGCTCTTCCATCGAAAACTCGCTGCGCTTCCACTCCGAGGAGCGCACGCGTGCGTAGAGCTCGGCGGGCACCAGCGGTATCAACACGAAGTCGTCGAAGCCGCTGGTCGGGTCGAGCCGCGAGGCTTGCTCGCGTTCGATCGCGAGGATCGCGCCTACGCCTGCGAGTCTCGGTTCTTTGCGCAACCGCCGGAGCACCAAGGCGCCCACGTCTGCTCGGGCTCCTGCTTCGACCACCACCGCCCGCGCAACCTCGTCGTCGCTGTGAAACAAGTCTGCGGGGTCGTCCCATAGATCGAGCGCTCGCACTTCGGCGCCGAGCAGACGGAGCGCCTCGACCGCCCCGTCCGGGCGCTCGAGCTCCGGCCCGTGACCGATGATGCCGATGAAACTCGGGGGCCGCATGTCAGGGTAGAGGTCGGCAATCTACCCTGCAGCAGGGCAAACCGCCCCCTGTATGGTGCAGTGGGATAGTAGCGCACACCGGTTCGATCGTTCCCGAAGCCAAAAGCGTGCCGACTGCGCCAGATTTGTTGTACATTCTACGGGCTCGCGTCCCCGGAGACCGGCGTGGCGATCAATCGCGACAAGATCCTCCAAGAAGCTCAGAAGCTTGTCGACAAGAAGCGCTACGACAAGGCGATCGCGGAATACCAAAAGGTTGTAGCCGACGATCCGCACGACGTTCGTACGCTCCTGAAGATTGGCGACATTTACCTGCGGATGCAGCAATTCGCCGAGGCGATTGCGAGCTACGACCGGGTTGCGAACCACTATTCCGTCCAGGGGTTCAGCGTAAAGGCCGTCGCCGTCTACAAACAGATGCGCGAGATCATCCAGAAGCACGCCCCGCATCTGGAAGACCGCTTCGGCCACGTCGTCCCCAAGCTGGCGGAGCTGCTCACGCAGCTCGATCTCCGCTCCGACGCCCTCGCCTACTACGACGAGATGGCGACGCGGCTGCAGACTGTCGGGCGCGATCGCGACGCCATCGACATCTTTCGCAAGATTGTCAGCCTCGACGGCAACAATCCCGTCTCGCATCTTCGGCTCGCGGACGCGCTCGCGCGGGTTCGTGACTTCGACGGCGCTTCTATCGATTTCGGCATCGCTGCCGAGATCTTGCTGCGCATCGGTCGGCGTGACGATGCCCTGCGGGTCGTCGAGCGCCTCCTGCAGTACCGCCAAGAATCCAAGTTTTCCCGGTTGGCCGCGCAGATCCTGATCGAGCGCAACCTGCCGAACGACGGCATGTCGGCGCTCACGAAGCTGCAAGTCGCCTTCAAAGAAAATCCGCGCGATCTCGAGACACTTGGTCTCCTGGCGAAGGCGTTCGATCTGCTCGGCCAGACCGCCAAAGCCGTCGAGGTCCAGAAAGAGGCAGCGCGCATCGCGCGCGAGGTCGGCCAGCGGGACGTCTTCGACGCGCTGATGGCCATCCTCGTGCAGCGTGCTCCCAACGACGAGGGCGTTCGCCAGCTCGTCGCCAGCGCCGACAAACCCTCATCGCTGCCGCCGTCGCAGATGTTGTCTGCGCCGCCGTCGGCCTACCCGCTCAACCTGAATCAGCAAGCCGAGCCCCAGCAGGGCGCCCCGGCTCGGCTACCGCCGCTGTCGGCGCTGCAATCTTCGCAAGGCGCCGCGCACGACGACGAGGTAGTCGAGGTCAGCGTCGTCGACGAAGTGAGCGCCGCCGATATCATCGTCGACGACGAGTTCGATCTGGTCGCCGAGCCCCCGTCGGAGGACGACGCCCCCATCCCGCTGCGCGCATCACATCCGCCCGGCGATGACGACCCACAAAGCCCGATGCGACGCGCGCTGGCGCGCGCCGAGGCGGCCCGGCGTAGCGGAGACTATGTCGGCGCCTCGCAGACGCTCAGGCGCGGGATCGACGAGCTGCCGCAAGCACGCGAGCTGCGCGAGCGCTTGTGCGACGTGCTCATCGAGTCGGGTGACCAACAAGCGGCGGTAGAAGAGATGTTGCGCTTCGCAGGGCACCTGGTCGAGGACAACGATCCCGACGCAGCCGCGCGTCTGTTGGACGAAGTGTTGCTGCTCGAGCCGGACAACCGCACCGCGCTCGAGATGTTGCGCGCGCTCGGTTATGCCGTCGCCAGCCCGGACGAAGAAAACTACGCGGCGCAAGGCGAAGTGCACGCGGCCGGGCTGCACCCCGCTGCAACGTCCAACTACGATCCGCTGGCGCCGTTGCCGTCCTACGACCTCGAAGAGCTCACCGCGGACGAGCTGCCGATCGCTCCTCCCGACGTCTCCTACCCATCAGGCGGCTATCCGACGTACCCAGCGGCGAGCGCCAACGAGGGGGCAGAGCCGGATGGCTTCGGCATGATCGACCCGTTCGGCGCTGCCGCGCCAGAGTCGTTGCTCGGGCCGGCCAGCAGCTCCGCTCCGCTCGGCCGGCGGGCTCGTGCACCTTCCATCGAGCTCGATGATCCGTTCGCGTCCGAGTCGACGTCGTTCGGCATGCCGTCTTATCCGCTCGACGACGACCCGCCCGCGTACGGTCAGCAGGCAGTTGCCGAGCCCACGCAAGACGGTCGTCTCTCGCAGAACGGCTTGGACGAGGCGGCGCTGGAAGAGATCGAGTTCTTCACGGCGCAAGGCATGCTCGACGAGGCCGAGGGCCTGCTCAACGAACAGCTCGCGCGGCTGCCGAATCATCCGATCCTGCTCGAAAGGGCGCGTGAAATTGCCCTCGCGCGCACGGGCGGCTCACCCGTGGCCGTGCTCGAGACCCCGGTGGTCGAGCCGTACAACTTGCCGGGCAGCGCAGTCGGCGCGCCCTACGACGCGGTGGCCAAACAGCCGGGCGATGGTGCTCACGGCGCTCCTCGCGCGAGACAACACACGCGCGAGCTCACGGTCGACCGCGCCTACGACATCGCGCACGCCCTCGACGAGATGGACAGCGCAATGGAGAGCTTCGGCCCCAAGCCGCAGCAGGCACCACTCGCGCCGGGGCAGATCAGCGTCGAGCAAGTGTTCGAGCAGTTCAAGGCAGGTGTCGCAGCGCAGATCGCAGAGGGCGACGCCGCCACGCACTACGATCTCGGGGTCGCATACAAAGAGATGGGCCTCTTGGCGGACGCGATCCACGAGTTCGAGCTCGCCTCGCGTGACCCCACCCGCGAGTGTGTCTGCCAGTCGATGATCGGCATGCTTCACATGCAGAACGGCGATCTCGAGGGCGCGATCGACGGGTTCATTCGTGGCCTGACCGCCCAACAGAAGACGACGGACCAAGAGCTGGCGCTCACCTACGAGATCGGCAACGCCTACGAAATGCGTTCGAATTTCGAGCAGGCGCTGTACTACTTCCAGCTGGTTGCACGCATCGACCCGTCGCATCGTGACATGCGCGGCTCGGTCGCAGAGCGCATCTCCGGGCTCGAACGGCGGATTGGTGGCGATGCCCCGAAACCCTCACCGAAAGCCGTCGCGGTCGGAGGCGGCGACGAGTTTGATGCCGCTTTCGACGACCTCTTCAACCCGAAGCGTTAAGCCGCTACACTGAGAGTCATGGTCGAGCCGCTCACCTCCGTCCCTGTCGCCGAAAAAGGCCCTGGGCCTGATCCGGTCGTGGGCGTCGGGCTGGTCATTCTCGGCGTGTTGATCATGGGCATCGCCGGTGCTGCGACGCTCCACTACGTGTTCAACATCGGCACTGCGATCGCCATCGTTGGGGCCATCGTGTTCCTCGTGTCGGTCGCGCTCTCGTCGCTACGGCAGAAGAAGCTGACTGGCAAATAGTGCCGGCGATCAAGGGTCCGCAGGCTGGGCGAGCCAGTCGGCGGCGTCTTCTGTCTTGGGGGTCTTCAGAAGCTCGCCGCTCTCCGAGTCGCGTCGGATGATGATCGTGCGCCGCGTCGTGGAGTCGGCGTTTTCTCGCGCGAATACATTGACGATGTTCACACCGGGGCGCAGCGGCACCTCCACGTCGAAGCTGGCGTTCTTCGAGTCTTTGCTCTTCGAGTTGGACTGGTAGAAGATCTTGCGCCCACCGACGAAGGCATAGAGGTCCTTGATCTGTGTGCTCGAGCTCGCGGCGCCCCGGATCTTCACCGAAGCCTCGCGCGTGGACAGGGCAGCAGCGTCGATGGTCAGCTCGGGAGGCGCGTGCGCATACACCTCGCTGAACGTCAGCGTCGCGGCGGGCTTGCCGCTGCTGGGGGTGAGCTCGCTAGAGAGGACGAACCCAAAACGGCTGCCGTCGATCTTCACTTTGTCGAACGAGCCCACGCGACCCACCACGGTGAGAGCGGTGCCCGTAGGCAATTTGCCGAAGCCGCGGGAGCCGTCTCGCGGCGACTCGAGCAACACGGCTCCACTGATGCCGGCTTCGCGCACTTCATCGACGGCCGTCACCTGAGCGCCAGCTTCGATCGGCACCTTCACCTTTTCCCGCGCGAGCTCGGTCAGGTCGCGATCGCCCACCGAGAGCGACAACACAGCCTCAGCGTCCCGCAGATCTTTGGCGACGTCGAAGGTGAAGGTGACCTTGCGGGAGTCGCCCGGCTTCATGTTCGAGATGTCGAAACGCCCAGCGTACAGCTGCAACCCGTCGCCGCTCATGTTGGTAATGGCAGCCTGGGTCTCGTATGAGCGACCCGCACCCACGTTCTTCACTGTCAGGTACATGCTGACCTTTTCGCCGCGCTGCAGCCGGCCGTCGCCGTTGCCTCCGCGATCGTCCACGATTTGGTAGCTGTATTTGAAGACGGGCCGGGGGAGGGCCTTCACCGTGGGACGGATCTCTGCGGCAGCGGGAGCGTTTCCTTCGGCCTCGAACTTGATTGCCACCCCATCGCTGCGGTCCGCCGCGTCCATCGGGATCTTGCAGGTGCGTTTGGCGTCCTTCGGCCCCGCGTGGATTGACGCGTACTTCTTGCCCTCAGTTTCGCACCAGCCGAGCAGCACCTTGGCGACCTTCTCTTCGCCCGGCGCGATCTTGCCGAAAACCAGCTCCTTTGCGTCGAAGTAGCCGCTCTCGCTCTCGGTCTGCGCTCGCAACCTGTACACAGGGCTCGAGCCCTTGTTCTTGACGGTTACCTTCAGCTCCATCGGGTCGCCGGCCGTCGTAGTGTCTTTCTCGCGATTGGTCTCGACCTTGACCTCCAGGTCTTCGGCCTTGGCGGTCTTCAGCACATCGGGCGCGGCCGTCCAGTCGAGGCCGATCTTGTCGAGTTCTGCGGCGACCTTCGCCAGCTCTTCGCGCTTCACCTTGTCGACAAGCTGTTTGCCGGCCTTGATTTGGTCTGCGCGCGGTTTGCCCGCGGGCATTGCGGCGACCAGCTCGCGCCCGAAGCGGATGGGAAAATCGACTTGCACTTCGTCGTCCGCGTCGGCGCCGAGCTCACGCAGAAGCTCTCTGTCCGCGCTCGAGAACTGATAGCGAACCACGTCCTCCGGCTTGCCCGGCGGGGCAGCAAACTGGCTCTCGAGGGAGGCGAACAGCTCACGTTCACGGACCGAATCTTTTTGGACGCTCAGATCCATCTCGAGTGTGTCGACGGTCACCGGGTCGAGCTCGATGTCCGGTGTCACGCCGACACCCTGAATCGAAATGTCTCCCGGCGTCAGGTACTGCGCGATGGTGAGCTTGAGCGCAGCCTTCTCCGGAGTGACCTCCGAAAATACCAGCTGCACGCTGCCTTTGCCGAACGACTGTTGTCCGACGATCACCGCCCGGTCCAAGTTCTTCAGCGCGCCGGAGAGGATCTCGCTGGCGCTGGCACTGGAGCCGTTCTGCAAGACGACGATGGGATAGTCGCCTTCGGTGCCGGGCCCTGTCGCGCGTCGCTCCTCGCGGCCTTCCGACGAGCCGACGGTCGCCACGATCACGCCGTCAGCCAAGAACAGGTCGGCGATCTTCACTGCTTGGTCGAGCAAGCCGCCAGGGTTGCCGCGCAGGTCGAGCACGAGCCCTTTGATCGGGCCGTTCTTCTTGAAGCTGTCGAGCGCCGCCGTCACCTCTTCGGTGCTCGACGACTGGAAGCCCTTGAGCTTGATGTAGCCGATGTTTCCATCGAGCGCGCGCGACTCGACCGAGGTGACCTTGATGATTTCACGCTCGAGCTGGAAGGGCTTCGGCTCTTTCCAGCCACCATCGCCTTCGCGCACCACCCAGACGGTCACCTTGGTGGCCTTCTCGCCGCGGAGGCGTTTCACAGCGTCGTCGAGCGGCATGTTGAGCGTCGACTCGCTCTCGATCTTCACGATGCGATCGAAGCGCTTCAAGCCGGCGCGCTGTGCTGGCGTATTTGGCATCGGCCGCATCACCGTGAGCTGCTGATCACGGACGGAGATCACGATGCCGAGGCCACCGAACGCGCCCGAAGTAGTGACGTTCATGTCCCGGTAGGCTTCCGGGGAGAGGAACGACGAGTGCGGGTCGAGCGTGTGCAGCATTCCATTGCACGCCGCGTACTCGAGCTCCCGAAGGTCGACGCCGGAGCCAGCCAGGTTCTTTTGCAAGAACGCAAAAATCTCGCGAAGGCGTGCGGCCACGTCCCATGGGCCTTGAATGTTGTCGACCCGGAAGGTGCGCGACTCGTTCTCGACCTGGATTGTGATCTCGTTCTCGTTCTGTTGTTGAACGATCACCTGCGCCACTTCCCGCTGGATGTAGTTCAGCGACGAAAGCAACATCGCCTTCGGCTTGATGCGGTCGGGGTCGACGTACTTCTTGCGGATGTACTTGAGCGTTTCGTTGACCGCCTCGAGGCGGGTCAGATCGTATGGCGCTCGGTCGGGCTGTCCGGTGCCAGCCTGGGCGGGCTCGAAGCCTCGCCACAAACTGCCCGCACCGAACGTGGCCGCCGAGACGGCCGAGAGCGCGATGACGCTGAGAAACAGAAGAACACGCCCGACACGCTCCAACGTGCGCATTGCGGAGCAGTATAGACCTGGCGCGGCTGTTCGCACGCGCTGTCGGCAGGGTCGTGCGATCTCGCGCTTCTGGTGGCTAGGTCTTCTCGCTGGTGGAGAGCTTCTCGGCGGTGGCGGTGGAGGCAGCGGTGCCGCTGGTCAGCTTCTCGCTGGCCTTCTCTTCGCCGTCGGCAAGCTTGGGAGCAGCTTCGTCGTCGCCATCTTTGATGCCCTTCTTGAAGTTCTTGATGCCTTCACCGAGCCCTTTGCCGATGTTGGCAATGCGGGACCCGCCGAACAGAAGCAGGGCGATCCCCAGCAAAATGAGAATCTCGGTGATTCCGAAGCGTCCCATGGTGGACCTCGAGCCCAGTGAAGGGCGACACGACTTGCCCAGCTTTTGGGCCAATGTGCGAGGCCCCATATTGGGAGCTCGCCAGTTGCCAAACGTAGCACCGCGATGGGCCTTCGAGCAATTCGACCCTGTTCGTGAGTCGGCGGGGCCAATTTCTCCGAGCCAAGTCGATGAAGTCGCGGGCTCTTGCGCGCGTTCTTTGTTCCGGAGGGCACGGAGGAATCATGTTTGTTGATTCAACCTCAGGTTGAATTTCGCCGCGCTGGGGCGCCGGCTGAATTCGCCCCGCCTTTGGGCGACCATGGTAGGCTCCGCGCGATAGGTGAACGCCGAACGAACCGCGAATACGGAGTCGAGACGCGGCATCACAGCTTTCAAGGATTGCTCCACCAGTTGCCCCGGAGGCAACGGCTGAGCGCGGACAGGTGAACGATGCGGACCGAGCTTGAGCGCTACAGGGGGTTGTTCTTGGGGGCCGCAGTTGCGGTCGCGGGTCTCGCCGTGCTCTCGCCCACCGAGGCGCACGCCCAGGCTCAAGATTGCAGCGACGGCGCCGTCTGCGGCACCGCCAAAGGCATCGTGGGGGGCGCCTTTCTCGGCGCCGAGATCGTGATGATGCCGATGGGCATCGCCGGTCTCAAGCCCTGGTGGCCGTACGTGGTGTTCGGATCGGTTGGCGCTGTCGGCGGGGCGGTGGGCGGCTGGGCCGTCGAGCAATCGGGCGCTCCGGCAGAGGCACCGCTCTACATGTTGGCGGGCGGCCTCGCGCTGGTGATCCCAACCTTGGTGCTCACGCTCAACGCGACCACGCGCAACGATTTCGAAGAAGCCGAGGGCACCACTGTGACCCCCGAGGGCACCACCACTCAGCCAGTCGAACAAGGTCAACCGCCGGCTGACGGAACCGCTCCGCCCGCAGGCGGCGTCGATGGCACCACCACGATTCAGATCCAGAGTCAGACGCGCCAAAAAACCAGGCGCGTCGGCAAGCGAGTTCCCTCGGGCTCGGCGCTGTTCAATCTGAGCGGCTTGGTCGGTGGTTACACGACAGTCGAGATCGGCGTTCCGGCGATCGAAGTGCGGCCGACGTACTCGAACGACGAGATCGTAAAGTTCGGCGTTCAGCAAGAGAACGAAGTTCGCGTTCCGGTGATCAGCACTTCTTTTTGACCACGCGTGACGCTCGTTTGAATGCCCGCTCAGGCGGGCATTTTCCATTTTGGCGCGGCCTCAGCCAGCCCAGCCGCGGGCCACTGCACCGAGCGCGCGTCCGATCGAAGGGCACTCTTCGAAACGTGCGCGACGCGTCATCGCGCGGGCGGAGCCGAGGCCCCGCATGCGTTGGTCGACCTCCACCAAGATCGACACCGGGCTGGAGCCGACGCCGATGGCCCAAGCGACGGCGGGTGTGTGATTGACGATGGCCAAATTGAAATCGGCGAGCAGCGCCTGTAGGCCTGCTTCAACCTCGGGCCGCTCGCGCAGCATTGGGTAGACGAATGCCGCGATTGCGTCGGCGGGCTCGCCTGCGTGCCTGGTCTGCTCGAGCAGATCGGCAGCGGTGTCGACGTCGAGCTCGATCGCGCGGTCACCCGTGGCGCCCAGAGCTGCCTGGGCCGCTGTGAGCTGGTCGGCGAAGACGTAACGCTGGTCCCAACCGCGCGCGACGTAGATGTCGAGCCCCCCTTCGGCGTGAGGCGAAGGCACCGCGCGCTCGAGCACCAGTGCCTCGGCGACGCGACGCAGGTCGGCTGGCGAATAGAAGTAGGGGGCGACCACCGCGCGCGATACGCGCGGTGCGAGCGTTCCGCCGTCGACCTCTTCGAGCGCCAGATCTCCACGGGAGATCAGCGGCTCGAGCGCGGCCCGGGAGGCCTCCAGCCAGGGACTGCATCTCGGGCCGATTTGGAGGACGACGCGCTCTCCATCGCGGTGCTGCCAGGCAGCGAAGGCCGTCGCCACGATGGCGCCAGCTGCGCTGCTGTCCACGCTTTCGAGCCGAGCGCCCCGCTTCGATTCGGCAAGCCCACGGCGTATGCGGAGGCCGATGTCGGCGATGCGCTTCGTGAAGCTCGCGCCGCCCGCGAGCGCACGAGCGCCGCGCCACACTGTCGCCGGTCCGAGTAGCCAACGCCGGGCGTCGAGCGCCGGATGAGCTGCGGGTCCGGGTGGGGAGGCTTTCCCGGCCGCCTCGAAGTGCGTCGCAAACGCTCGCGCGACGCCTTCCGCTAGGCGCAGGTCTTCGGGCGAAAGCGGCGGCATGCGCGCGAGCATAGCGTGGGTCTCGCGCTCTTCGAGGTGGTAAGCTTCGCGCCCTCATGCGCTCCGCCTCGTTGCGACACGTGTTCGTCGTCGATGCCGTTCGTACCGCCATCGGGCGCTATGGCGGGGGGCTTTCGCAAGTGCGCCCGGATGATTTGGCTGCGCACGTCACGCGCGCGCTGGTCGAGCGCCAGCCGGCCGTGGCGACGGCGCTCGATCAGGTCGTGTTCGGCGCGACCAACCAGGCTGGCGAGGACAATCGCAACGTTGCCCGCATGGCGCTGTTGCTGGCCGGGCTACCGGTCAATGTGCCCGGCGTCACCGTGAACCGGCTGTGTGGGTCCGGCTTGGAAGCCATCGCGGATGCGGCGCGCCGCATCGCCGTCGGCGAGTCGGAGTGCGTGCTCGCGGGAGGTGTGGAGAGCATGACGCGGGCGCCATTCTCGATGCCCAAAGCGACGAGCGCCTACGACCGCTCTCCGCCGCCGGTGTACGACACGACGCTCGGCTGGCGCTACCCGAACCCCAAGCTCGCCGAGCGTTTCGAGCTCGTCTCGATGGGTGAGACAGCGGAGAACGTCGCGACGAAGTACGGCATCACGCGGGAAGAGCAAGACGCGTTTGCAGTCCTGTCGCACCAGCGCGCCGCCGCCGCCTGGGAGCGCGGCGACTTCGCCGATGAGGTGGTGAGCATCTCGGTGCCGCAGCCGAAGGGCGACCCGCTCGTCTTCGCCCGCGACGAGTCGGTGCGCCGCGACGCTTCGCGTGAAGCCCTCGCGAAGCTGAAGGCGGTCTTTCGAAAGGGTGGCTCCGTCACAGCCGGCAACTCGTCGCCGATAAATGACGGCGCGGCGGCAGTCCTACTCGTATCGGAGGCGACGCTGCTCGCATCCAAGGCCGAGCCGCTCGCGCGGCTCGTGCTGACACAAACTGCCGGCGTCGAGCCCAACCTCATGGGTGAAGGTCCGATACCGGCCGTCAAGCGCCTGCTTTCGCGCGCAGATATCGGCCCGCTGGACATCGATCTCGTGGAGCTGAACGAGGCGTTCGCCGCCCAGGCGCTGCCGTGCGTTCGGGAGATCGGCTTCGACCCCGAGCGCGTCAACGTGCAAGGCGGCGCGATCGCGCTCGGCCACCCAATCGGCTGTTCGGGTGCCCGCATCGTCGCCACGCTGCTCTTCGCGATGCGGCGAAGAAATGTCAAACGTGGCGTGGCTGGTCTGTGTATCGGCGTGGGCCAAGGCATGGCCGCCCTGTTCGAGCGCGACTGAACACGAGAACGCCGAGCTCTAAATCAGGGAGCGTGATCTCGGCCAAAGAAGGCCACAGGCTTCAGGGCTTCAGGGCTTCAGGGCTTCAGGCTTCGGCCGGAGCCAGAGCCAGAGCCCAGGTGAGCGATGTTGCCGACCTTTTTCTCGCTCTGTTTCTGGCTGCCTCTTTCTCGCTCTGTTTCTGGCTGAAGCCTGTGGCGCTTCAGGCTTGAAGCCCTGAAGCCTGACGCCTTTCGCGCTGCCGCTGGTGACAGCCCCGTCGAGATCATGCTCGCTTATTTAGTTGGCGGGTCGTCGACGTTGCGCTCGTAGAACGCTGCCATGGTGGCGCGCGCCTCTCGAGCCTCTTCCCATGCCTTGCGCTCTGCTTTGGAGCGCGTTTTCTTGAGCACGTGCAGTACACGCTCCCGGGCGGCCGAGGGCAAGCCGCGCGCGCGGCTCATCCGTAACAAGGCTTCGTCGAGGTCGTGCAGCTTGCCGAGATGCTTTTGCAGCTTCGTGGCGAGCTTCTCGGCTGGCGCTGCTTCGAAGTCGACGAAGCCGTCCACCAGCTCGAGTGTGTAGCGCATTCGCTTGTAAGCGATGCGCAACCGGTGCATCGACTCGACGTCGGATGGGCTCGCTGCGTCCGTGCGCTTGTCGATGGTGTGCCGCGTCTCCTTGGTGGCAGCGTCGGCGATGCTGGCGTCGGCCAGCATGTGTTTCGGCTGGGCAGTCAACAACGTGACGATTCGCCGAAGCACTTCGCGAATGCCTTTCGGCGCGTCGGTGTTGCCGCGCATTTGCCGTAACACGCGCGCGCGGAGCCCTTTTTCGCGTCGCGTTCGACCCACCATCCAGTCGTTTACGGCGGCTCGCGTCGCCGCCTCGAGGTCTAGATCGGCGAGCGTCTCGCGCAGTACTTCTTCGTCGCGCAGCTCACCCGTCAGATTTGCAATTTCGCGAAGCTGGTCGGCCAACGCCTTTGTTTTCCGCTTCCCGAAGGCGAAGCCCAACGGGCGCAGCACGCTGCGCAGCCGTCGAAGCGCGACGCGGTAGTCGTGGATCAGCTCGCCGCCATCGCTGCCGTCTTCTGCCGGTTCGGCAAGCAGGGCAGCTAGCGCGGCTTCCGCCGCGGCGACGCGCGCGAGCCCGCGGGTGGCGAGCGCGTTCGTCTGGCTCACCAGCGGCGCACCGTCTCCGTTCTGCTGCACCGTAGCGTTGGGATCAGTCGGGTCGACCATCGGTGCTCTCCAAGACGCTCACGATAACCAGCGGCTTTTGCCCAAGCTGCGCGTCGATGGTCCGACGCGCAGCGAGACGCACTGCCTCCACCAATTCGCCGCGCGGGAGCTTGTCCAGGGCGGCGCGCTCGACCGCTGCCTCGACCGCCCTTTCTGCGCGACCGAGGACGTCTCGATTCAGCTCGCCGACCACTCCGCTCTGGTCGACCACAGGTCTCGCCGAGAGCTCTCCGTTGGGCGAGAGCGTGATCGCGACGGTGAGCACGCCGCGCATCGCCAGCCGCTCGCGCTCGCGCAATACCTCGTCTGCGATCGGCGACGTGTCAGCCGTGAAAACGCGGCCGACCGGCGCGCGACCCTTCTTCGACAGCGGCGCGCTCAGGCCGATCTCGGTGATGTCGCCGTTCTCGATCACGGCCACGTCCTCGACCCCCAGCGAGCGCGCCAGGGCGGCGTGCCGATGCAGGTGATGCAGCGTGCCGTGGAGGGGAACGAAGGCGCGCGGACACGTAAGCTCGATCATGCGGCGCTGTTCGTCGCGATGCGCATGACCGCTGGCGTGAACGCTCGGATGGGTCGCGCGCGACAGCACCTCGATTCCCCGTCGCAAAAAGGCTGCGTAGAGGTCGTAAACGGCGCGGTCGTTTCCGGGGATGATGCGGCTCGAAAACACGACTCGGTCGCCCGGCTCGAGTTTCATGCGCGGGTGCTCGCCGGAGGCGAGTCGCGCCAGCGCGGCAAGTGGTTCGGCCTGGGTGCCGCTGGCGATCACGAGGACATCCTTGCGAGGCAGTGACATCCCGATGTCGGGCGAGACGACAGTGTCCGACCGTAGGCCCAAGCGGCCCAACTGCGTGGCGATGCGAACGTGATTGTGAACGCTGCGCCCGAGCAGCACGATACGCCGCTTGGCCCGCTCTGCGATGCGACCAAGGTGCAAAAGGCGCTGCACGTTCGAGGCGAAGATGCCCACCACCACGCGAGTGGTCGACTCGGCGACGATCCGTTCGAGCTCCTCTCCGACGTCTCGTTCGCTGGCGGACGTGCCCATGCTGTCGACGTTGGTGCTGTCCGACATGAGCAGCCGCACGCCGGCATCTCCGAGCTCGGCGAAGCGCGCCTCGTCGGTGACCTCTCCATCAGCAGGAAACGGGTCCAGCTTGAAGTCGCCAGTGTGCACGATCAATCCCGCGTCGGTGCGGATGGCCAGCGCGGTCGCGTCGGCGATCGAGTGAGTGACGCGGATCGGCTCGAAACCGAACGAGCCCACCTCGAATGTTTGGCCCGGCTTGGTGGCTGTGAGCTTGAGGGTCTCTGGCTGGCGCTGCCACTCGCCGAGGCGAAGCCGCACGAGCTCCAGCGCGTGTGGGGGTCCCCAGACGGGCACGTCGATCTCGTCGAGCAGATACGGCAGCGCCCCGATGTGGTCTTCGTGGCCGTGCGTGATCACCACGCCGCGCAGCTGATCGCGGCGCTCGAGCACGTAGTCGAAGCGGGGATGAATGATCTGCGCGCCGTTTTTCTCAGCCGGGAACGTCACGCCGCAGTCGATCAGGACGATCTCGCCGCGCTGTTCGAGCGCCAAGCAGTTCATTCCGATCTCGCCGAGGCCTCCGAGAGGAATGATGCGCAAAGTCATTTCGGGTTTCGCCACGAGCATAGCGCCCGACTGGGCTAGGAGTGTGTCGGGGAAAAGATTCGGGTGCAGCTGGAGCCAAATCCAGCGATGCACGAGCAGGCGGTCAGCGGTCAGCGGTCAGCGGTCAGCTTTCCGATCAGCCCTGCAAGCATGCGCTTGACCTCGGAGCCTTGCTCAGCGAGCAGCTGATCGGAGCCTTTCGAGCAGGGAAAGGTCATGCGCCAACAGAAGCTGGTAGTCGACTTCGCTGGCCGAGCCCATGGCGATCTGGAGGCATCGACTGAAGTCTGCGTCGCTTCCGCGACCACAGCCCTCCGCGATATTCGAAGGGACAGATGTCGCGCCACGCCGGCCACGTCAGTTCATGAGCCTTTTGCCACACGCTCAACTTGCGGAAGTCTTTCATCGTCCCAGCGTGTCACAGGGTCTGAGCGCTGACCGCTCTGCGTGATGCGAGACGATCCGCACCCCAAAAGATTCCCAGCAGGGGACGACAACGGCCGAATGGACCTTGCCCTGCGACGCATCGCGAAGGGCTACCTGCCGTACGACATCGATCAGCGGCCGCTACTGCCGCCCGACATACGGGACTGGCTGCCAGAGGGCCATCTGGCGCTGTTCCTCCTGGACGTGGTCGCGGAGCTCGATCTATCGAAGATCTACGCGGTCTACGACGCGAAGGACGCACGCGGCCGGGCGGGCTACCACCCGGCGATGATCTTGGCGTTGCTGCTATACGGGTACTGCACGGGCAAGGCGTCTTCGCGACGCATCGAGCGGGCGACGTACGAGGAGGTGGCGTTTCGCGTGCTCGCCGGCGACCAGATCCTGACCACGACAGCATCGCGGACTTTCGGAAGCGTCATCTCACATCGCGATCGACGGCACGAAGGTGAAGGCGAACGCGTCGAAGCACAAGGCGATGAGCTACGAGCGGATGAGCGAGGCCGAGAAGAAGCTTTCAGAAGAGGTGACTCGTCTGCTGGCCGAGGCCGAGCGCGTGGATCT
>Ga0209181_10001546_pt1 | contig 40032 bp, 36 predicted proteins | sample MAT05_FD_187208 | JGI IMG/M metagenome (GOLD analysis project Ga0209181, IMG submission 187208) | Freshwater microbial communities from Lake Fryxell liftoff mats and glacier meltwater in Antarctica - MAT-05 (SPAdes) (version 2) | ecosystem: Environmental > Aquatic > Freshwater > Ice > Liftoff... | reverse complement strand
AGAAAAAATTCTAAAAATTCACTTCTGACAAAATTAAATTTTTCCGGCTGGATTTTAATTAATGTTTTTCCCGGACTTTTTGATGGGATACCATTTTTGAAAGAAATTTTTACTAAAAATAATCTCTTTGGGAGGTGCGAAATTGTACTTATTTGGGAATCAACCAATTAAGTTTGAAAGATAAAGATACTTTTACAAAAAGTGCAAGAGTTTTTTTTCGGTTTGGACAGCCTACTCTCCGAGGTCGTATGGCAAAAAGCATTTCAAAGCGGCTGGATAGTTACGTTAATTTTCAGGGAGGTAATTTTCAGGGAGGTAATTTTCAGGGAGGTAATTTTCAGGGAGGTAATTTTCGAAAAAGTAATTTTCAGGGAGGTAATTTTAGGAAGAAATATTAGGGCCAAAATCGATTTTCACATTGATCACATTCCACACATTGACCACATTCCACACCTATGATCCACCTTGTTGTAGCCGACGAAACCCAGACAGGAGTCGTTGCCGAATTGCTCGCGGCACTCTTTGAAGAAGTCGGACACACTCCAACCGCCGAAGAGATCGCCGCGATTTTTTCCGATACCGAAGCCGATGATCACCATTCTACCCTTCTGGCGACCGACGACGATGGCGATGTAGTTGGGGTACTGACCATTGTAGAAACACTTTCGCTCTACGCGGGAGGCTATATCGGTGTGCTGAATGAATTGTATGTGGTGCCCGAATATCGCTCGGAGGGCGTCGGGAAAATACTGCTCGACGCTGCCAAAGCCCTGGCTGAAGAGCGTGGCTGGAAACGGCTGGAGGTGACTACTCCCGGCGAGGAGTATGCCAAAACGCTGCGGTTTTACGAGCGGGAAGGATTTATGGAAATTGGGCCGAGGTATAAGTATATGGTTGATTGAATAGCACATTTGATTCGAGCAAACTAGCTAAGGAACGCGGCACCAATAACTTAGTCATTTGATGCCACCCTTTGTTCCATCATACGGCCGCTATTTTTCTTTAAATAGCCCCACTATTCGCAGAAAAATAGTGTTGTCTGATGAAAAAATGGTTGACCTAAAATGACTAAGTTATTGGTGCCGCGTTCCTAATCCATGCAAACACTGTTCAATTTTATCCCTTCTTTTTTGATCGCCGCTGCCCTGTCGTGCACAGGGGGTGATGGCAGGATAGAACGTCATGAGGCGATTGCACCAGACAGTGTGCCTGTACCGCCAACTTTTGCCCTGAAATTATCAGCCGCCGCGGTCAATCTGACTAAAGATCAGGTGCGGTATGATCCTTCTTATTTCCGCATTCCTTATCCCAACGGCGATGTACCTGCTGATCGGGGGGTATGCACGGATGTGGTCATTCGGGCGTATCGGAAACTCGGCATTGACTTGCAGCGGGAAGTTCATGAGGATATGAAAACCAATTTTGGAGCGTATCCGAAAATCTGGGGCCTGAAAAAAACGGATACGAACATTGATCACCGCCGCGTACCCAACCTGATGACCTTCTTTACGAGGCATGGAGCGGCAAAAAAAGTGACGGATCATGGCGGTGATTATTTGCCCGGCGATGTTGTGACCTGGAATTTATCCGGCGGTCTGACGCATATCGGGATCGTTGTAGACAAGAAATCCGAAGATAAAAAGCGCTGCCTGATCGTTCACAACATCGGCAGCGGACAGGAACTGTCGGATTGCCTTTTTTCCTATCCGATCACAGGGCATTATCGGTACCAGAAATAGCAATTGTTTAGGGCTTCCGTTGTTTCAGCACCCGCATTGCAGCGATGTACTGCCGTGCCAGGCGGCTGATGTTCACTTTGCTGCCTGTGGTATCGTCGGTCCATTTTACAGGTAATTCACACATTTTTAATCCTTTCCACTCGGCAAGTGCCAATAGTTCGGTGCTGAAAAACCAGCCGTTGCTTACAGCACCTGCTTGCATGAGCGGCTGCACCAGTTCGCGGCGGAGCCATTTGAACCCGCACATCCCGTCGGAAAAACGGGTGCCGAGATAGGTTTTGAGCATAAAATTGAAAACCCGGGAAGTAATCTCGCGCTTAAGCGTGCGACCGATCACCCTCGACTTTCGATGGAGGCGGGTACCGTATACGACGTCGAAACCTTCCGTGGCCAATGCGTGATAGGCTTGAATAAAATGCTGCAAATCAGTGGCTAAATCCAGATCCATGTAGCCGACGATATCGGCCTGGCTCTGGGTCCACGAAGTTTTCAGCGCGAGCCCGACTCCTTTTTCGGGCACTTGTACGAGCCGCACTTCAGGCAGTTCGTCCGCAAGGGCTGCCGCCAGGTGACGAGTATTGTCCGTACTGCCGTTGTCAGCGATCACGATATGCCACTGATGGCGGTCGGGAAAGTGTTGGCTCAGGAAATTGTGCAGGATGCGCACTTGCCGGTTGAGGGTGGCTTCTTCGTTCAAAACCGGGATTGTAACATCGAACGTCATGCTTTTTAACAGGGTGCCAGCAGGTGGCTGACAAATTTTGTGCAAGGTACTGTTTTCTATTTGTCGGCTCAAATGTCTTTCTTTGTCCGAAATTCCCGGATTGTCGCCGACGAATCTGGTGCGGCAGTCTCAGAGGGGTCCACTTTTGACCGCGTTTCGGAAAGGTTCCTCATTTGTCCTCCAGGCAGGAGTAGTATTGATCAATGAGTGCCAATAACCGATAACCAACAACCAGCATCTATCCAGTGAGTGATTTTTTAAAAAAATTCAAGTCTGTTTTCGTTCTCGAACAAACCGAAAAGGGGAACGCACCGGCCACACAACAGCGGGAACAAAAAATAACCGCCGCCGCCCCGCCGCCTGTTGCCCCGCCTGATGCTGCGTCAGAGGGTGCGGTAACGGATAAATTTATGGGCATCTTGTCATCAGCGCTGGAGAAAAACAACCAGCCGGGATTCGATTACTTCGAGTTTCGTCAGTCGTTGAAAAACCTCGCCAAGATGCCCATGGATGAAGCCACCCGCTTCCATTCAGCCTATGCCATGGCACAGACAATGGGAATCACTTCTCAGAAGTTGCTCGAATCTGCGCAGTTTTACTCGAATATTCTGGCTGCCGAGCAGTCCAAATTCAATGAAGCGCATGTTCAGCAACGCGACCGGCTGATCGGCAACCGCGAAGAGGAAATCAAGAACCTGGAGACGACCCTGCAGCAGAAAGCCGAACAAATCAAGCAATTGACGCAGCAGATTGAAGAACACCGCCAGCGCAGTGAACAGATTCGATCGGAAATTAACGAGAGCACAGTGAAAATTGAGACCACCAAAGCCGATTTCGAAGCGACTTTTGCGGTCGTAGCCGGACAGCTACAGGACGATGTCGCTAAAATTCAGCAATACCTCAAATAATCGAGGATCCACCCATTTTTAGTTCAACAACTCAACTCACACACGATGGATATTAAAGAAATGATCAAAAACCCTATTATTGCCTTTTTCGCCGGCTTACTGGTACTCTGGGCCATTTTCACACTCCTGAAAGTGTTTGTTGGTCTCTTCTGGTTATTCGTGCTGGCGTTCATTGTTTTGTTTTTCATCAACGACCGCTTTCGCCGTACGGTGCGGATGTTTTTTACAGGATTGTTCAACAGGTAAAGGTCATTGGGGACGTTATTGTCATTGGGTCATTGACAAGCACTTCAAATGACCCAATGACGATCAGTGACCAATGAAGAATAGCAGCATAAACAAATCAATATCTAAACGAATCAACAATAACAATGACTGATTTGCAACCGATCAAGCCGAAAGGCTTTTGGCAACGTCCCGAAGGTGTCGCGGGCGGAGTATTTTTAGTGGCTGGCTTGGGCGCTGCCGCTTATTTCCTTCTCCCCATTCTGGCTACCATCGTGTGGCAAGGTGTGAATTTAGCCATTGGCCTGGGTGTGCTGGCAGCGATCACCTTCATGGTGCTCGATCCCAAGATGCGCAACCTGGTGTGGTACATGTACAAGTCGGTGATGCGCTGGATCACGGGCGTTTTTGTCAACATTGACCCGATTGGTGTGCTGAAAAGTTACATTGAAGACTTGAAGGACAGCCTCGGCAAGATGAACACCCAGATCAGCCGCCTCAAAGGCCAGATGTACAAACTGGGTGAGATGATCAAGCAAAACCAGCGGGACATCCAGAGCAACCTCGGCATTGCCAGCAAAGCGAAAGAAACCGGTAAAGAGTCCATCATGGTGCTCAAATCCCGTAAAGCAGGCCGCTTACAGGAAAGCAACATGCGGTTGGAAGATCTTTACAAGCGCATGGAAGTGCTGTATCGGGTGCTGAGCAAGATGTATGAAAACTCCGAAATCATGCTGGAGGATCTATCCGACCAGGTCGTGGTGAAAGAGCAGGAGTACAAGGCCATTCGCGCCAGCCATTCGGCCATCCGTTCGGCGATGGATATCCTAAGCGGCAACTCGGACAAAAAATACATGTACGACATGGCACTCGAAGCCATGGCCGAAGACGTGGGCCAGAAAGTCGGCGAGATGGAGCGCTTCATGGATATGTCGAAGAACATCATGGAGTCCATTGACCTGCAAAATGGCGTGTTCGAAGAGGAAGGTCTGCAAATGCTCGATAAGTGGGAAAAAGAAGGTACTTCCTTTCTGCTCGGCGGCGACAAAAACAAGATCATTGCCCAGGCCAATAATTCCTCTGAGGTGCTTGATCTGAATAAGCCGGTACATTCTCCTACTAAGGTGGAGCGCGGAGGCAATCAGTACGACTCGTTTTTTGAGGGGTAGAACCAGCAATAGCGGAATGCCATTCCGCGAACCACAAAAGAAAAGGCGCAAATCGCAGCAACTTGATCCTCAAGCGAACTGTGGTTTGCGCCTTTTTTATTTTCTCAAACAGGTCAGAGAAACACCCGATCAAACGCCGTTCTGTTCATCGGGTCTTTGGTTGAATGTTGAAGGTATTTTGCTCCCGTACGGCTTCAAATGTCCAGGTGCGCAGCATTCGCCCGTCCTCGAATACAGGTTGTAACAGGTCGTCGCTCCAGGCCGGGGCATGTACGTCGGTAGAAGAAGTCGTTTCAAAGGCACCCGAGCCGTGATGGCGGCGAAGTACCAATTGGCCTGCTTTGGAACGTTTGAAGGAACGCCCCAGCACACCGTCTGCGTCCATTTCTACCGGATGTTTCACCACGCTCCGGCCTTGCCCGGCGATTTCGGTGTACGAGCATTTGATCGCAAAATTCTGGGTATCGCGGTGTACGCCCTGCAAGAGTTTTCCTCCCATACCGAATACGATGTTCTCCGCAGCAATCTTTTCTTTTTCAAGGGTTTGTAAAATGTGCCGGATGCTCTCCAGTTGGATGCCGTCGCCCTGAATCACGCGCACCTGCGGGGGCAGCACCCGGTAACTTTTGGCGTTGATGCGTTCGCCAAATTGCTCGAACAGGATGCGGAACACCTCCAGCAGCGTCCGGACCGGGTCGCCGGAGTCGGGGCGAATCACCAGGGTGCCCTTTCGAGCCAGCACTTCTTCGCGCAAGGCCCCGCCCCAGTATTCCCGGCAGGCCTTGAAAATGTCATAACTGTCCGAAACACAAGCCACCATTCCCTCCGGATAAGTTGCCAACACCCGCCGAAAGACTTCCAATTCACCCGCTTCGCCCTGTTGGGTGCAGATGCTATGTTCGGTGGCCGGAATGCTCATGCCATACACCGTATCGGTGTGGTAGTGCTTGCGAATCATGGCAGAACCAACCACCGTATCCGAACCGCGGAAGTTGACCAAGTGCGCTGCGCCACCCAGACTGGCCGATTCTACGCTCGACACGCCGCGAAATCCGAAATCGTTGAGCATGAATTCTACGCCTGTTTGCTCGCTGGTTTTGTCCAGATAGTCCTGACAGATCTTGCGGATTTCTCGCGACAGCGTCGCCACCGTGATCGGATACCAGACTTGCAGCAGCAGCGATTCTAAAAAATTGGTGACCCAGGCGCATTTTGGGTCGGTATTTTCGATGGTCATCAGCACATTGTGTACGGGTACCGCCATACCCTCCGGCACCGCTTGGATGCGCACCGGAAAGTAGCCGCCATGTGCTTCCAGAATATACTCAAAACGCGAGCGGTCAAATACACCCGGACGCCCAAACACGCCGTTCAGCACCTGGTCCGCTTCATCCAGATCGGCTTTGGTGAATGGTTTGCAGAGGTATTCCTGTAAAAAATATTGGAGACCGAAAAAAACGGTCTCGTCGAACAGCCCACCCCTTGACTCCAGATAAGAGTAAATCTTCTCTGTCTGCGGGTGATAAAACTGGTGGTGGCTGTACTTGTAAGCGTCGGAAAGAAGGAGCAAGTTCATAATATGGGAGAGGTAAGTGGTTGGTGGATGAGATGTTGGAGCAAGGGTTGGTGTTCAGGTACCAGATCGGTGGGTTGAATGGTGACAAGGTCGAACCAGCGCAATTCCTCGATATCGTCTCCGGCAACAGGCGTACCCTGCATACAGACTGCTTCAAAAAACAGGGTACAAATAGCGTCGGATGCACCCCGGTAGCGCCAGTCATTCACGCGATGTGAACCGCAGTAGCGCAATTGTTCGAGTTGAAGATCGCCGCATTCTTCCCGGGCTTCGCGGCGGGCAGCCGCTTCAAAAGATGCATCCTGTGGGTCGGTGAAGCCACCGGGAAACCGGAATAGTTGTTCGGCAGGTTTGCGGGCCAGCAAGAGAGCGGTCCGCTCGGGATTGAGCATTGCAATATCCACCGTCGGATAAACCTGCGGATACCGTTTGTACGCAGCGTAGATCATGCCTGCCCGAAAATCCGGCGAGTCCAGGAGTGTACGCGCGACCCTCTCCCGCTGCTGTGTACCATTGTGTTGGGGGACCTGCTCCACCAGTCGGGTAGGGTACGAGCCTGCGTAGCAGTTCAGGAAAGAATCTCTGGATCCGTAAAGGACTGCGGCCTGACCCTTTGTATGCTGGTGGATCGCCGCGTCCAGGCGTTGGCACCACACATCGTCGTCGGCGGCGTCATGCAGGGATTGGATCAATACCCGCTCGCCGAAAGCCGACTCGATCATCCTTTGGCGGGCGGCAAAATCCAGCGGATTGCGGGGATTGAGGTTGGCGCCGGTTTCTCCGAGTAATACCAGCACGTGCTGATGTTGGTTCAGTACCGAGTCAAACAGGGCGCGGTGACCGGTGTGGAGTTCAGGAACCTGGAAGCGGCCGACGATTACGCCCCAGGTTTGGGGGCCGGAAGCGGCTGCATGTTGGAGGCTATTTTTCATATTTTGCGTAATTTTTACGCAAATGTGCCGGACTGTGCAGATGTTTCCAAATTTTTTTGCGTATTTTTTACGCAATTAAATAAGATTTTGTTGAAATAAATTTTAAACGTATGACAATCAATTAAAAATGAATTGATCAAATTGATCACATTGACTACACCTCAAAGAAAATCCCTTTCTCCACCAACTCGAAATAGCGATTCTGATGAAAGCGATAGAGTGCGCCGGGCCTGCCGCTGCCATGGTGGGGTGCCTTTTCGGCCAGTTCTTCCAGAAAGCCGTACTGCAGGATTTTACGGCGGAAGTTGCGGCGTTCCACCACTTGTCCGAGCAGGGTCGTATAAAGATGCTCCAGGTGGGAGAACGGAAATTTGTCATCGAGCAGGTCGAAGCCGATGGGTTCGTAGGTAGCTTTGGCACGCAGGCGGCGCAGGGCAGCCTGGAGGATAGCGGCGTGATCGAAGGCCAGCGCAGGCAGTTGGTTGACGGGATGCCATTGAGCGTCGGCGGCATCGGTACCGGCGAGCAGGGTAAATTTGGAAGGTTTTACCAAACCAAAATAAGCCACCGTCACCACGGGGCCGCGCGGGTCGCGGCCAGGATCGCCGAAGGTGTAGAGTTGCTCAAGGTAATCGGGGTCCGGGCCCGCTTCTTCGGCCAGTTCGCGGCGAACGGCAGTTTCCAGGCTTTCACCCGGTAATACAAATCCACCCGGCAATGCCCATTGTCCGACAAAGGGTTCGATGCCGCGTCGGATCAGCAATACGCGCAAGGCGGCCTCCGGCGTATAGCCGAACAGCACCGCGTCAACGCTGAGGCGGATCGTGCAATCTGAAAGGTCGTTGGTCATAGCCGGCAACAGAAGTCGGGGCAAAAGTAGCGTTCAGAATAATGGTACGCATATTTTCCATTATTCCGCCTGAAAAGCCTGCCGTACATTCCCCCCAAATTTATGCATTTCATGAAGAAACGGTCCTATCTATTCGGAACAGGGATTTCCTGTTTACTCCTGCTCCTCTTCCCTGTCTTTCTAATTGCCCAGCAAAAAACTACGCTGGACTATTATTTGCCCAACATCAATTACAACCCAGCTATCCCCACCCCGGCCCAGTACCTTGGCTTCGAAATAGGAGAATGGCACGTTACTCACGACCAATTGCTTGGCTATATGCGCGAACTCGACCGCGCCAGCGACCGGATCACACTCAGTGAATACGGGCGCAGTCACGAGCACCGCCCGCTGGTATGTCTTACGATCACCTCACCTGCCAATCACTCCCGCCTGGAGCAAATTCGCACAGAGCGCCTGCGGCTCATCGACCCGGGCGTCAGCAACAAAATCGAGGTCAAAAACCTGCCTGCGGTCAATTACATGGGTTATTCCATTCACGGCAACGAAGCAAGCGGCAGCAATGCCGCACTCGCCGTCGCCTATTACCTGGCTGCTGCGCAAACGCCTGAAGTAGACCAACTTTTGCAAAATACCGTCATTCTGCTCGACCCAAGTTTCAACCCCGACGGCTTCCAGCGCTTTTCCACCTGGATCAACAGCCACCGCAGCCGCAACGGCTCCAACGACCCTGCTGGCGACGAATTCAATGAACCCTGGCCGCAAGGCCGCACGAACCACTACGGCTTCGATCTCAACCGCGATTGGCTGGTGATGCAGCAGCCAGAATCCGCCGGTCGCGTCGCCATCCTGCAGGCCTGGAAACCCAATGTGCTAACGGATCACCACGAAATGGGCAGCAACTCTACGTTTTTCTTCCAACCCGGCGTTCCCAGCCGGGTCAACCCGATCACGCCTGCCCGCAACCAGGAATTGACCGCTAAAATCGCTACTTACCATGCTGCCTCGCTCCATGAAAAGAGGGTGCAGTATTTCACAGGCGAGTCTTTCGACGATTTCTATTACGGCAAAGGCTCTACGTATCCCGATGCGAACGGCTGTATGGGCATTCTGTTCGAAGCCGCCAGCAGCCGGGGGAGCGCACAGGAAACCGATAATGGCCTGCTTACTTTTCCCTACACCATCCGCAACCAGGTACTTACCTCGCTATCAACCCTGAAAGCCGTGCAGGAAATGCGCGTTGAACTCAACGAATATCTGCGCGATTTTTACCGCACTGCCCTGGAAGAAGCCCGGAAGGACGACGTGAAAGGTTATCTCTTTGCCGACAACCGCGACTTGCCGGGCCGCACCCTGCTTGGCCTGCTGATGCAGCACCATATTCACGTGCGCAATGTGGCCGAAAATGCTACCGTGAATGGCCAGACCTTTTTCGGCAGAAATGCTTTCTGGGTGCCGACCGAGCAGCCGCAATACCGCCTGGTCAAAGGAATCTTCGACCGCCAGACCCTTTTTCAGGACAGCATCTTCTACGACATCTCGGCCTGGACGTTGCCCGACGCGTTTGGTCTGCAATGGACGGCGGTGAAGGCCAAAGATTTCAATCCGCGTTGGGTAAACGCACAGCCGGGTATCGCACTGACGTCTCGCTACGGTATTTCGGTGATCGCGCAGCCGGCCTATGCTTATGTGATCGGGGCGGTTGGTTATGAGGTGCCGGGCGTATTGGCGGCAATGCTGAAGGAAGGGATTCGGGTGAAACTGGCGATGCAGCCGTTCGAAGCCGACGGCCGACAATTTGAAGCGGGCAGCCTGGTCATTCCTTCAGAAAAACAACCGCTGGACGAAGCCGCGTTGCTCCAACGGGTACAGGAATTGGCGGGCGAACTGCCGCTTTACCCCGTCACCAGCGGACTCACCAGCACAGGCCCCGATCTGGGCAGCAGCAATTTCGCCGTGATTCGACCACCCAAAGTACTGATTCTGACAGGCGCTGGCGTGAACGTCGCCGACATGGGCGAAATCTGGCACCTGCTCGATACCCGCTATAATGTTGCGACGACGCTGGCGGATGTCGCCCGGTTCGGCTCGCTCAACCTCTCCAAATACAACGTACTGATCCTGGCCGATGGAAGTTTTGGCAGCCTGCCCATTGAAAAGGTGCGCGAGTTTGTGAACGGCGGCGGCACCCTGATCGCGACCGGGAGCAGTCTGCGCTGGCTGAAAAGCAGCGGCCTCATGGCGCTTGAATTCCGCAACATGCCTGCCGACCCGCCCGGTGGTCGCCGACCCTACGGTGAACTGGCCGACGACCGCGGCGCCCGCAACCTGCCCGGTGCTATTTTCGAAGCACAACTCGACCGTACCCACCCGCTCTGTTTCGGCTATGAGCGCGACCGGCTGCCGATGTTTCTGGGGGACACGTTGTTTGTGGAAACTGCGAAAAACCCTTACGCTACGCCGGCGGTTTTCACCGCAGACCCACTACTGGCAGGCTACGTTCATCCGCAGCAAAAATCACTGGTCGCCAAATCCGCTGCCGTGGTGGTGGGGGGCCAGGGACGCGGCAGAATCATTTGTTTTCCTGGCGACCCGAATTTTCGGGCATTCTGGTATGGCACCAACCGGCTGTTTGCCAACGCGGTGTTTTTCGGGAATTTGATCAATGCGGATGCGGTGGAGAAGAAGTGATTGCAACGCGGGTTAAAAAGAAGGTTTCTCGCAAAGGCGCAAAGACGCAAAGTTTTTATAATCAACACTTTGCGCCTTTGCGAGAAACCTTCTTTTTGAGCACGTCGCGCCTTACATCAAAATCCCATCCACCGGCAACATCCTCGGTGGCAAATCGGTCTCGCCGAGCATCTCACGCAGGTCAATTTTGATGTTGCGGCAAAGCGCGGTCATCGGCACGTCATTGATGAAATTCTCGAAGGGGTCTTCCGAACTGTCGCCGACAATTTCCATGGTCATAAAGATCCAGGAGATCACGGTGCTGAAAGGAATGGTCAGCCAGAGGAAACCGTCTCCCAGTTTTTCGAACTCATTGACCATGGCGAGCGGCAGCAACAGCACTACGCCGATCGTGCCGAGTGGCGCAAAAGGGATGAGGATGTGGATGCCGCATTGATGGAAGAAATCGTGGCAAATCACCTAAAAACTGCTCCATACAATGAATGCCACCAGGTACTTCCAGGAAAACCGGAGGATGATGGAGACTGGGATATTGCGTTTAACAAACATAAGTAACTCGGTTAGAATATAGGCAATATTTGAGGCGAGTGGTTTTATTTGAACACAGAGGCACAGAAAAAGGTATTTAATTCTCTGTGCCTCTGTGTTCAATAAACCGTTCAAATAAGCCGGTAAATCTCCATGATCTGGCCCAGGATCTTGGGAAAATCAATGTTCAGGTCAATCAACTTGCCTGTTCGCACATCGAACACCCAGCCATGTACGGTGAGTCCGCGCTCGCGGTACGCTTGCTGGACGGAGGCGGTTTTGATGACGTTGACGCATTGCTCCTGCACATTGAGTTCGACCAGGCGGTCGTAGCGGGCGCCGTCATCCGTGATGGCATTCAATTCATTCTTGTGCAAACGATATACATCGCGGATGTTGCGAAGCCAGGGATTCAGGATGCCCAGGTCGGCCGATTGCATGGCTGCTTTCACACCGCCGCAGTTGTAATGGCCACATACTACCACGTGCTTGACTTTAAGATGCCGCACGGCATAGTTGATGACCGACATCACGTTGAGGTCGATACTGATCACCATGTTGGCGATGTTGCGGTGTATAAACACCTCTCCGGGTTGGACACCCATAAGGTCTTCCGCCGTCACCCGGCTATCGGAGCAGCCGATATAGAGGATTTCCGGGTTTTGACCTTTCGACAGGTCTTCAAAATAATCGGGGTGAAGCGCGAGTTTTTCCGCGACCCATTTTTCGTTGTTGGTAAAAATTGCGGACAGATCAGCCATGAGTTGTTGGTTGTTGGTTCTTAGTTCTTAGTTGTCCGTTCTTGGTTCCTGGTTTTATACTAACATGTTGAAAAATATAAGGAGACGCAAAGGTAGGTTTCCGAAACTTTGCATTCGCTAATAATGAGTCCCGGCCAGCCACAACAGATAAACTAAGAACGGACAACTAAGAAGTAAGAACCAACAACCAACAACTACTTACAACGTCGCTTTCTCCCACTCATACAGCCCTTCAATGGACAAATAGCGTTCGCCGGTGTCATAGTTAAAGCCTAGCACCCGCGCGCCGGTTGCGATGTCCGGAAGTTTTTGTGCAATGGCCGCCAGCGTGGCGCCGCTCGAAATGCCGCCAAAAATGCCTTCTTCCAGCACGGCCCGTTTGGCATAATCAAATGCATCATCTTTGGAAACCTGGATTACCCCATCGAGTACATCCGTGTGCAGGTTGCGCGGAATAAAACCCGCTCCGATTCCCTGTATCGGGTGCGGTCCGGGTGCGCCGCCTGAAATGACCGGACTGAGCGCAGGCTCCACGGCAAAAACTTTCAGGTTGGGGAATTTTGCTTTCAGCACTTCGGCGACCGCTGTGATATGTCCCCCGGTGCCGACTCCGGTGATTACATAATCCAGGCCATCGGGGAAGTCAGCCAGTATTTCCTGTGCCGTAGTAGCGCGGTGCACTTCAATATTTGCCTCATTCTCAAATTGTTGCGGCATCCAGGCATTGGGTGTTTCCTGCAGCAGTTGTCCGGCGCGTTCGATGGCGCCCTTCATGCCTTTTTCGCGGGGCGTGAGGTCGAATTGTGCGCCATAGGCTGCCATGAGCCGCCGGCGTTCCACACTCATGCTTTCGGGCATGACGAGTATGATAGCGTATCCTTTCACAGCAGCCACCATGGCCAGGCCGATGCCCGTATTGCCGCTCGTCGGTTCTATGATGACGCTGCCCGGCTTGAGCGTACCCCGCCGTTCGGCATCTTCGATCATCGAGAGGGCGATGCGGTCTTTGATGCTGCCGCCGGGGTTGGCGCGTTCAAGTTTGAGCCATACTTCGTGGCTGCTGCCGAACAACCGGTTGATGCGTACGTGGGGCGTGTTGCCGATTGTTTCAAGAATGTTGTTTGCGCGCATGAGTTGCTAAGTTATTGAGAGTGTTGAGTTGTGTAGATGCTATTTCGTCATTGGGCGTCATTCCTAAAACCACCGGAAAAGGTTTGAAAAGTGAGCAACCCCAACGGGGTTGAATGGAGGTTTCCAATATTCAATCCCGTTGGGGTTGCTCACACGCGCTTTATTCCACCAGATTTCATCCGGTGCTATTCATATTCAACCCTTTCAGGGTTTTAGTAGGTCCTGGTCAGCGGGCGTCATTTGTCATTGGCTTCGTGTGATAAAATGACGTCAATGACGCTCAATGACGAAATGACGATCAATGACGAAGTGCCCCCCAATGACCTTAAATGACAAAATTCACCGGCTCATCAAAAGGCCGGGTGCGCACTTTGACCTGGCTTTGATGCAATACCACCGAGTAGGGTGGGACACTTTGGGTCAGCCAGGAATTGCCGCCGATCACGGAATCGTGCCCCACCACCGTTTGGCCGCCGAGGATGGTACTGTTGGCATATACCACGCAGTTGTCTTCGATGGTCGGGTGGCGTTTCACGTTGGCGAGCGATTTATCTACCTGCAACGCACCCAGCGTCACACCCTGATAAAGTTTAACATTGTCCCCGATGACCGTCGTCGCGCCGATGACGACACCCGTACCATGGTCAATAAAAAAGGCCCGCCCGATCGTGGCTGCCGGATGGATGTCAATCCCGGTCAGGCCGTGCAGGTATTCTGAAAACACACGCGGCAGCAATGGCGCCCCCAGTCGGTGCAACAGGTTAGCCATTCGATAAACCGCGATGGCATGAAAGCCCGGATACGTGGCAATCACCTCTTCCAGGCACGTCGCTGCCGGGTCGAATTGCAGGATGGCGTTCGCATCTTCCACCAATTTTTCGTGCACCTGTGGCAGTTGTTCGAAGAATGAATCAACAATAGTTCCCACCGATTCGTTGCGCTCGGCCATGACGGGGTATAGCAATTTAATGAGGTCGTGCCGCAGGTTGGCATACTGGACCTTGGCGGGCTTGGGCGTTTCATCGAGGATGGGGAACAGGAAGTGAAAAAGCCCGTCCGCCACGCGCTGCGCTTCCGCTTTGGGTGGTATTTGGGTCGCAAAATTGACCGCCTGCGCATCAAGTTGCTGAAAAAACTGGTCTAGGTTAGGTTTCATAACAAAGAAATGTGGTCAATTGAAAAAATGTGGTCAATGTGATGAATGGAGTTGGCAGCCTTAACAGTCAATGGTCAATAGCCAAAACACAAACACCCTTTCCCGACCGGGCCGGGAAAGGGTGTTTGTGTGGAAACTCTACAATCGGTTAGGCTGAAATGTCAGCCATGCCAATCGGTCGCCCAATGCCCTTTCCGTGCGGGAGGACAACAGCAACAACAAGTCGAATTGGACGTGCGAATGAATTTCATAACTAAAAGATTCCGGCAAACATAGAGCCAAGAACAGCAGTCAGGCAAGACGGTTGTTGAATTTTTACAATTTTTTAAAGGCTAGTCCCGCGTCCGGTAGTTGGCGTATGAATCCAGGAGACATGTTTTTCCTTCCTCAAGGCGCGAGGAGGGCGAAATACGGGATATTTTAACCGACGAGCAACGCAGAAGAAGGGTAAATAGGGCACTGGATTCATACGCCAACTACCGGACGGGGCGCTAGTGCCGCGTTCAGCGATTGACGTATCAATCGGTGTGGCAGATTTTTCCTTCATCCAGGCGTGAGGAGCGAAAAACATGTCTCCTGGATTCATACGCCAACTACCGGACGCGGCACCAGAGTCCTATCATTCCACCTCTACGCCATTTTTGTTGATGTAAAAATACTTGATGCCATTTTTACTGACGTTCGCTTTACCACCCGAAAAGTCTTCTGCGTCGGCATAGCAGCACAGGATTTCACCGGTTTGCACATTGCGAAAGGCCATTTTGTCGCCCACTTTGCCGCGCTCCATACCGTCTGAAATGATCGTTTTGCCATAACTGCGGAACCGGCTGTCGGGCTTAGGCACTACTAAAGGAACCTGAATGCTGGGCTCGACGCTAGGCCCGGCGGCGCCAACTGGTTTGCGCACCTGCGAAGGCGTTGATTTTCCAGCAGATTTGGCAGATTTTTTCGGGACGGTATTGGATTGTTCTGGCTGTTGCACAGGAGGGGTCGAATCAGACTTGGGATTATTGGGCTGTGTGGCAATGGTTTCTTTTTTAGGGAAAATCCGTTCGTGGAGGGCAAGACCTGCTATGCCTAAAATACCAGCTATCAAGAGGAAGGCAAGCCCCCATTGGCGCAGGAAACTTTTTTGCTGCGAATTGGCAGGCATTTGTACGGAAAAGCCGGCTGCCTTCAACGGCGCATCCGTCCACTCTGCCGGCATTTTTTGCACCAGATCAAGCATCGCACGGTTGATGCGGGCGCGTTCGAGGCGATAATCTTCCTGGCTGATGGTACCGTCGCGCCAGTGTGTCATCATGTCGTGGTAACGAGCCGACAGTTGGGCTGATTCGCTGCCGCGCTCGCTGTCGCCGTGGTGCTTGCACAGCAGGAGGCAGCCGTTGATGGCGGCTTCGAGTTCGCTGCGGGTGAGCAGGATTTCGATGAGGGAGCGGGCTGGGTGCATGGTGCAGGTGTTTCTGTAAGGGGCTCAAGAAAAGATCAATGAGCGGCCGCTAAGGCCCGATAATAATCCGGTACAAAGCCCAAAACCAGGTCATTGGGATCAACGCCCAGTTCAGCAAGGTCTTCATCAATCAGTTGATCCGTCCAGTTGGCGTGTATCCATATTTTGCCATCGGGCTTTATCTCAAAATGGTAGATGATGGAATCTATGTGCAAAGTGCCCCTCCAGCCTGTGTTGACCAACAAGTACTCGCCGCGCTGTTCGTCTGCAACGATTTTTCGCTCTATTTTCCCAATCACTGCCGGGACTTTTGCCTCAGATTCAAGGAAAGAGAGGATGGCTTGCCGATACTTTTCTCGTTTCAAAGTTATGCTTTCCATAGTAGGGTGAAGGAGGTCTTTTGCCATGCGCTATTTTTTTTCAAAGGTACATACTCTCCCCGCTCCGCAGTGCAGCCGATAAAAGGGTAAAAGTGATAGAGGGTTACCTCCCCCCCGCTAAGCCAGCCCTGGCAACGCGCCAACCCCAACTGCCGTTGGAACTATCCCGGTAGTACCTGTAGCGGTCAGCCGAGCGGCAATAGTTGTCAAGGTCGTACCAAGAGCCGCCGCGCAACACAGCGTATTGACCTGTGCTCGGGCCTTGAGGGTTCTGGGCGGTTTTGTTGCGAAAACCCTCGTAGTATTTTTCATCGTACCAGTCCGAGCACCATTCCCACACGTTGCCACTCATGTCGTATATGCCCAGTTCGTTGGCGGCTTTTTGGCCCACGGGGTGGGTTTTGCTGCTGGAGTTGTAGCTGTACCAGGCCACATCTCCGACGGTGTTGCTGCCCGCCACCCGCACAAAATCATCGGGCCGATATCCATATTGGCTCAGGTCGGGGCAGCCTTTGGCGGCGGCGCTGCCTTTCACAGTGGGGCAACCGTCTTCGTGGTCAGGCACCCCATCGCCGTCGGTATCGGGGCAGCCCTGGTATTTGGGCAGGCCGCGCAGGGTAGGGCATTTGTCGCTTTTGTCGGCCACGCCATCGGAGTCGGAGTCGGGGCAGCCCTGCAAGGTGCTGAGGCCGTACTCGTTGGGGCAAGCATCCAGGGCATCGGCTATGCCGTCGCGGTCGGCATCGGGCGGTGGGCAGCCCTTGTCGGCGCGGGCACCTTTTTCGGTTGGGCAGAGGTCTTCGTGGTCGGGCAGGCCGTCGCCATCAGAGTCCGGGCAGCCCTGCCAGTCTTTTTTGCCCGGGAGGTTGGGGCATTTGTCCACCGAATTGGGCACACCGTCCTCGTCGTAGTCGGGGCAGCCGTTGGCGGCGGGGGTGCCGTAGTCGTCGGGGCAGGGGTCTTTGTCGTCGGGGGTGCCGTCGAGGTCGCGGTCGGAGGCTCCCTTCGCACCTGTTTCGCCGGGGGAAGCGTTGGGGCCTTGACTGGTCTTGACGGGCAGGTTGGTGGCGGGCGGCACTTCCTTCGCGTTGGGGCCGGGCTTGGTCGGGTCGGGCTGTGCGGTGGCCGGGAAAAAGTAGAAATCAGAAGTCAGGTTGCCAGTCTCGTCGGGTCGCTGCTGGTTGTTGCTTTTGGCCAGCACGTCGCGGCGGGTGTTTTTTAGCACGTTTTCGAGCACCAAACCGGGCGTTTTGAGGTGTTTGAGCAGTTGGGAGGTGTAGAGGCTGAGGCCGCCCTCGCCGCGCAGGGTGGCGGTGCTGCCTGGCGCGGTGGCGTAGGCCACGAGCAGTTCGGGCACGGCGTACTCCTCTTTGGTCAAGCCCTGGGTGAGGTTTTTGTCCGTTCGGCCGAGGGGGAAGGCGCGGCAAGCGTCGAGCATCAGGAGGTTGATGCTGGTGTTTGCGCCCTGCATTTTGGCGGTGATGCGGTTGATGGGGATGCAAGCACCTTCGATGTCCTCTTCGTCGCTGAGCTCGGCACCGATGGGGACGAGGTAGTTCTGGTTCTTGTGCTGCACCCCGTGACCGGAGTAGTAGAAGAGGGCCACGCCTTTGCTGCCTTTTATTTTTCGGCCAAAAGCGGCGATAGCAGTGCTGAGTTTGCCGTAGTCGAGGTCGGTGAAGTAGTCCACCTCGAAGCCGGCGAGCGTGAGCGCGTCGCGCATGGCGTTGGCGTCGCTGATGGGCGTTTGGCCGAGGGAGGCATTGGCGTAGGTGCCGTTGCCGACCACGAGGGCGTAGCGCGGGGCCTGGGCGGCAAGGTTGGTGCAGAAGAGCAGGGGCAGAAAAAGGCGGACAAGTGGTGTCATTTCGGCATGGTCGTTATTGTAGTCATTAGGTCATTCGTAAAGCTAGCCTCGCAGCAAGGCGAATGACAGGAACAACATTTTCACAGAGCAGAAGTAGATTCTGCTTTGCTTTTTTGTTGCTGGAATGACAACATGACTCAAAATCTGGAATGCTCTACTCCCGCCGCCGCTTACCTTTGCTCCCCAAACTTCAAACTTCAAACCTCAAACTTCAAACTTCAAACTTCAAACCTCAAACTTCAAACTTCAAACCTCGAACTTCGAACTTCAAACTTTCAAACCTCAAACTTTCAAACTTTTATGTACTCCTACCTCGTTGACGGCATCCGTACCCCCATCGGCAGTTTTGGCGGCAGCCTCGCACCTGTTCGCACTGACGATCTCGCGGCCCACGTCATTCAAAAACTCCTCGAACGCCATCCCGACCTCGACCCGGCAGGCATCGCCGATGTGTACTTCGGCTGCGCCAACCAGGCCGGCGAAGACAACCGAAACGTGGCGCGTATGGCCGCTTTGCTCGCTGGACTGCCTGTCACTGTGCCCGGCGAAACCATCAATCGCCTCTGTGCCAGCGGTATGGCAGCCGTCGTGCATGCCAAACGCGCTATCCAGGCCGGGGACGGCCATCTGTTCATCGCCGGGGGCGTGGAGAACATGACGCGTGGACCCTGGGTCATCAGCAAATCGGCCAAACCGTTCGGAACCGACGCGCAGATGTACGACAGCAGCTTTGGCTGGCGTTTCATCAATCCCCGGATGCAGGCACTGTACGGCACCGATCCGATGGGCATGACCGCCGAAAACCTCGTGGAGATGTACGGGATCAGCCGGGAGGATCAGGATCAGTTCGCCTTGTGGAGTCAGCAGAAAGCGACCCGCGCCCGCGATGAAGGGCGCTTGGCGGAAGAAATTACTCCCGTATCAGTCGCGCAGGGCAAAGGGGAGCCGGTGCTGGTGGCGCACGACGAATTCATCAAGCCTCAAACGACCTTGGAAGGTTTGGCCAAATTGAAGGCGGCTTTCAAAAAAGACGGTTCCGTCACCGCAGGCAATGCATCCGGCCTGAATGACGGGGCGGCCGCACTGCTCATGGCTTCTGAAAATGGATTGAAAACCAATAACTTGCAACCTATCGCCCGCATCGTCAGCAGTGGCGTGATCGGCGTGGAGCCGCGCATCATGGGCATCGGCCCGGTAGAAGCCAGTCGCCAAGCCTTGCAAAAAGCCGGTGTTTCGCTGGCCGAGATGGATGTGATCGAACTCAATGAAGCGTTTGCGTCCCAGGTATTGGCCTGTACCCGCACGCTCGGTCTCGACGACCAGGACCCGCGTATCAACCCCAATGGTGGGGCCATTGCGCTGGGCCATCCACTCGGTATGAGCGGTGCGCGCATTATTCTGGCCGCCGCCAGGGAGCTTCAGCGGGGAAACGGCCGCTATGCACTTTGTGCGATGTGCATCGGGGTAGGGCAGGGATATGCGGTGGTGATTGAAAGAGTTTGAGGAGTTTGAAGTTCGAAAAGTTTGAAGTTTGAAGTTTGAAGTTTCCGGAACCCCTCATCCAAAATTTTCAATCCTTTTTTATGAAAAAAATCATCCTGCTGACCGGTTTTACCTGCCTTTCTTTTTTACTTCATGCACAGATCGAGCGCTTACAAACATTCGATTTAGAAGACACCAGAACCCTGCTCACCCGCTTGTTTGACTCCAAACAGTTCGATACGCTGGGCGAAGTGCTGTGGAAACCCCAGAATTTCGCAGACGAGGTATCCGCCAATTTTTCGGACGATGGCCTGCAACATACGGCGCTCGACACCATTCTCTATTTCGACAGTTTCGGCAGCAAGCGGGCCGTGGCCGTGTTCGCCACCCAACACTACGAGAAGGGGGAAGTGAACGATTGCCATTCCTGCGGGGCCGACATCAGTGCGGCCCTTTTTCATGAATCCGTCAGCGGCCGCTGGCAGATCGAAGTGTTCGCCAAACATTTTACCGAATTGGGCAGCTTCGGCGAGACTGGTGAAGCCAGCCTGGCGCAGTTTGGCAAGGACGAGTGGTGCCTGCGCCTGGATATGGAGTGGACCGGGCAAGGGATTTACAGCGAATACGCCAGTTTCTGGGACCTGCAAGACCTCAACCGGGTGTTCAGTTATGTCATCCACGAGGACAATAGTGGCGCTGTGGGCGAGGATCCGGTGCGAGGTTATTACTATGACAAGACGATTCACTTCCTGACCAACGAGGATACTGACTCTGCCTGGTGGGATTTTGAACTCGTTTCCCGCGGCACGATCTTCGACTCCGAAGACGAAAAATCCGTCCCCGCCAATCATGTCGTCCATTACACCTTTGATTCAGAGACAAATGCTTACACCAAAAACTGCGATTGAGCAGCCTTTCGCGTGGAAGATTTCCAGCATCTAAAGACCAAAAAACCATGAAATGAGTGGTTGTGTAAATTTAAATTTAGAGTAGTCTAAAAATTTTTAAAAAACCAGTCAAAATATTTTTTTATACCCTTTGAACCTTCTTCCTTTGTGGTCGTTCTCTAACAGGTCGTTTGCAGCGCAGTCATTTCCTCCGGAAAAATTTCTACGAGTCATCTTTTCGCGCCGCAAGCCTGCTTTTTGATACGTTGAAAAAAATGACCACCCAGGCAGAAGAGAATTACCTCAAAGCGATTTTCAAGATCGCTGAAAAAGAGAGCAGTCCGGCGCTGACCAATGCCATTGCTGCGGCCATGCAGACCTCGGCCGCCTCCGTGACCGACATGCTCAAACGCTTATCGGACAAGCAGTTACTCACCTACGAAAAGTATCGGGGTGTCATGCTCACGCCTGAAGGCCATGCCCTGGCAACTGCGCTCATTCGCAAACACCGGCTCTGGGAAGTATTCCTCGTAGATAAGCTCGGCTTTGCCTGGGATGAAGTGCACGACTTCGCCGAACAACTCGAACACGTGCAAGGCGACGCACTTGTCCAACGACTCGACGCATTCCTCAATCACCCGCGCTTCGACCCGCATGGCGATCCCATCCCCGACGCTGAAGGCCGCTGGAATTACCGCCCGCAAGTACCCCTCACCGAACTCCAGCCCGGTCAACGCGGCATCGTGACAGGTGTGGGCGAACACAGCACTCCTTTCCTGCAATATCTGGATCAACTCGGACTGGCGCTCGGCACTGCCCTCGAGGTGCTGGAGCGCATTGCTTATGACCAATCGGTTCGCATCCTTATTGGTGAGCGAGAGGTGGTGCTCAGCGATAAAGTGTGCCAAAACCTTTTTTTGAAAACCGGCAACGTGCAGGAGGACAATAATTCATCCGGTGACCTACAATCAATCAACTGATAAGCAATCCACTACAAGCAGTATGGCTAAGAAAAAAACACGGCAATCGGATCTTCCTATTGATCTTGAAATGCAGGGTAATATCGTTCCATCTTCCGAACATCATGCCTCCCATTCTTTGTCAGAAGTACACGGTACGGTAGAGACCGATGTGGCAGGCGGCTTCTGGAAGAAGTTGCTGGCTTTTATGGGCCCTGCTTACCTGGTCAGCGTGGGTTACATGGATCCGGGCAACTGGGCCACTGACCTTGCGGGGGGTAGCCGTTTCGGGTATTCGCTGTTGTGGGTGCTGCTGATGTCCAACCTGATCGCCCTGTTGCTTCAAAGCCTGAGTGCCCGGCTCGGCGTGGTCGCCCAGCGCGATCTGGCCCAGGCAAGTCGCGAATTGTACCATCCTGCTGCCAATATCTTCCTGTATATCATGGCTGAAATCGCCATTGCGGCCTGCGACCTGGCGGAAGTGGTGGGTATGGCCATCGGTTTGCAGTTGCTGTTCGGGATTCCGCTTGTGTGGGGCGTAGCCATCAGTGTGTTCGACGCCTTCCTGCTGCTGCTGTTGATGCAATGGGGGGTTCGGAAACTGGAGGCATTCATTTTGGGATTGATTGCCGTCATCGGCGGCGCGTTCGCCATACAAATGTTTTTGGCAAAGCCGGAAATAGGGGGTATCGTAAGTGGTTTTGTCCCTTCTATTCCCAACACGGAAGCCTTGTTCATCGCCATCGGCATCATCGGAGCGACCGTGATGCCCCATAACCTTTATCTCCACTCCGCGCTGGTACAAACCCGAAAGATCAAGCGTTCGCCGGAAGGGATAAAGAGCGCCATCAAGTACAACATCATTGATTCGGCCATCGCGCTCAACCTCGCACTTTTTGTCAATGCAGCGATTTTGATCCTTGCAGCGGCGGTATTTTTCAAAAATGGCTACAACGGCGTATCTGAAATCCAGGATGCCCACCGCCTGCTCGAACCTATGCTCGGTAAAAGTTATGCCCCGGTTTTGTTCGCCATCGCGCTCATCGCCGCCGGACAAAGCAGCACCGTCACCGGCACCCTCGCCGGACAGATCGTCATGGAAGGCTACCTGCACCTGCGCATTGCGCCCTGGCTCCGCAGGCTGCTGACGCGGTTGCTGGCCGTGATACCGGCCATGCTGGTCATCACCCTGCTGGGCGAGTCAGCCACCGGCGATATGCTGGTGCTGAGCCAGGTCATCCTGAGCATGCAGTTGGGTTTTGCGGTCATCCCATTGCTGCACTATGTCAGCGATCCCAAAAAAATGGGCGCATTTGCCATCGGCAAATGGGCAAAACTGGGCGGCTGGGTGAGTGCCGGGATCATCGTGTCGCTCAATGTGTGGCTCGTCATTAGCACCGTGAATAAATGGCTCGGCTCGGCGGGTGACTCGGGTTGGGCCATAAAATTTCTCGTGATCCCGGCCCTTTTGTTTACCGCAGGTATGATGGCTTACATCGCCTTGCAACCGTTGGTCGGTCGTTTGCAACCCGTCCGCACCCGCGTACCGCACGGTGGCTTTAAAGGCATTACTGAAATTAAAGCGCCTGAATATCAGGAAATTGCCATTGCTCTGGACTTTTCTGAAGCCGACCAAAAAGCCTTGGAACACGCGCTGCATGTAGGCGGAAAATCGGCCCAATACTTCCTGATGCACGCCGTCGAAACGGCCGGTGCCTGGGTAATGGGCAGCGAGATTCGCGACTACGAAACCGCCGCCGACGTACAGTACCTGGAAAAATACGTGGAAAATCTCTCCGCACTTGGCTACACCTGCACGGCTGTGATCGGCTACGGTCCGGCCAAACAGGCCATACCGAAACTGGTCAACGAACAAGGGGTGGATTTGCTCGTCATGGGCGCACACGGTCACCAAACGTTCAAAGATTTGGTGTTTGGGACGACGATTGGTGCAGTGCGCCACGCCGTGAAGATTCCCGTCCTGATCGTTCGCTGAAGGGAAACGGCTTTACTCGCGCGCAAAGCGCCCGTTCCGAAAAGTTCCTTTTTTGACTATGCCCGCCCGGTCGCCCCAGAACTCGAAGCTGCCGCTGATTTTGCCTTTTTTCGGCTCGAATTCATCAATCGTGATCGTGCCATCCGTGATCTCGTAGGTTTCCATGCCTCCCTCATTGCGCGGTACCTGCGCGATGGCTGCGAACCGCTGGCTGCTCTTGACTTCGTCGCTGTACCCGCACACCACCGGCAAATTGAATAAATCCCGCTTTTGCAGCCCACCGATCAGGAGGTAGAGCCGGTTCATCGGCGCCGTGCTGTCGGTCACCCACGACAGATTGATGTGTAGCGACAAAGTATCTGTCATTGCTAAATCATCAATGATCTGGGTGCAATCCTCGCCATACAGCGGACTTGGATAAGTGGCCATCCGATTGAGAAACTTGTCGAAATAGCGCCAGTGCAGCAAGTTGGCAGGCGGTGCTTTCCGGATGTTGAAGGGCAGCACCTGATGTCCGCGCACCAGTGCTATGTCCGTTACCGTCAGGGTACAGGTGGCGCAGGAAAGGTCGAACGTTTCGTTGGGAGCCGTCTCGACGAGGGTCGCTTGGGCGTTGGCAGTGAAGCAGGCGGCAAAGAGCAGGAAGAGCAGGCAGGACGCGAGGCGCATGATTCGGATAACAGACAATGCGCGAGGTGGTGGCGGGTGCTCGCGATGGGCAAAAGTAGGAAGTCTGCTTGTTGGTGAACAGTAAAAAACTAAATGATCATTTTTTTTTGGACGTTGGACTTTGGACGTTGGATGTTGGGACAGGGGGAGCGTTCAAATATGTGCATCAAAAAATTACAACTAATTGGTCGTCAATGGCTATCGAAACACGAATCACAATAAACGAAATACCCTCAAACGGCCCTCCAAGGCTGCTATTTTTCATCCAAAGCAGGTAATGGCTGGGCGTACAGGCCGAAGCGACCGTTCTGTTCTGTGGTATAAATCCGGTATCCGGAAGGATAAAGGTTGGAATAAACACAGGGCAGTATCTCCCGGCCGGCAGTGTCGAGCAGGCCCGCCAAACCTAGGCGGCGCACCACAGCCAGCCCCTCTACGAAGTGCCTGATCTGGTCGTACTGGGTTTTGGCAACCGTCCGGCCTCGACGGTCAACAATCCCCCACTTTTCATCTGCCTGCACCCGAAGCAGACCTTTGGCAAACGGCTCTATTCTGTTGTACTTCGGAGCGAGCAGTTCTTTCCCGCTGCGGTCAATCATGCCCCATTTATCCTCTTTTTTCACCTGCGCCACGCCTTCGAAAAAAGCATAGACTTTGTGGTAGCGCAACGGGATGACGACTGCGCCGGTTTTGTCTATAAAACCCGTTCCTTCTTCTCTCTGGATAGCAGCCAGCCCCTCCGAAAACGACCAGGCTTGTGTGTACTGGGGCCGAATCACGGTTTGCCCCTGTGGATCAATATAGCTCCGTGCCCGTCCTCCCGGACGGCGGCTAAACCTTGCGAAAACATCCAAACTTTGTCGAAGCGAGGCTTGATGATCCCGGCCGTCGGGATCTGGCAAGGCCCATTTGCCGCCGACCGATGCCCAAGCCCGGCCGTCGGAAAAGGTCCATGCCTCGTCGTATCGAAAGGGGATTTTCACTTGTCCAAGGGTGTCCACGTAGCCCTATTTTTTGTCCCGGAACACGGGGGCCATGCCTTCTGAAAAACCTTCCACGATCTCAAATTGCGGTGCGACGCGCTCCTGCCCGGTCTCGTCGGCAAACCCCCAGAGCCCGTTTTTTTTGACCTGCCAGAAACCTTCTGAGTCTTGGCCCAGGTCCTCGTACTGCGGACTTGCCAACTCCTGCCCTTCGGCATTGAGGAAGCTCCAGGCGCCGCCCCTGAAGTTTTCGCCGACCATCGCCCCGCCGAGGTTGAAAGCAAATGTGCCGTTGCCCAGATCAGCCAGTCCGTCGTATCGGGGCGGTACCAACTCTTTTCCGGTTCGGTCCATCAGGCCCCATTTGCCGCTTTTGTACACCCTGAACAGGCCCTCCCAGCATTCGGGCAGCGAGTCGTAGCGGGGGGGATGACTTCGATACCCACTTTGTTGACAGCGCCCCACAAACCCGCTTTTTTGACCCGGGCCAATCCGCCAAAAAAATGGCCCGCAGCTTCGTATTGCGGTTGGATGACCTCTACGTCCTCTTCATTGATATAGCCCAACCTCCCTTCATATTCCACAGCAGCCAAACCTTCACAAGTGATGCCCACGCTCGTGTACCGGGGCAAGGGGCGTTCCCGGCCCGCCTTGTCCACAAGTCCTAAGGAACGCGGCACCAATAACTTAGTCATTTGATGCCACCCTTTGTTCCATCATACGGCCGCTATTTTTCTTTAAATAGCCCCACTATTCGCAGAAAAATAGTGTTGTCTGATGAAAAAATAGTTGACCTAAAATGACTAAGTTATTGGTGCCGCGTTCCTAATCATCCTTTCAAATCCTGCTTATCCTAATAAAATTTATCCCTACAACGTCTTCAAATACGCCACCACCGCTTTCCGCTCCTCATCCGTGAGTTTGTCCCCAAACCGGTGCCCACCATTCCCATAGCCCGGCAGGGTCGTATCATAAGTCTCGCGGTCTTTTTTGGCCGTTTCGACGGTATAGCGCCAGCCGACTTTCACCGGGTCGTAGTCGGAGTTGCTGAATCCGCGCTTCCAGTAGGCAGGGCGCTGGGGACTGTTGAGCAGGTCGTCGAGCGTCGGCACGGAGGCGTTGTGCAGGTAAGGTGCGGTGGCCCAGACGCCGTCGAGCGGCGGGGCGACGTATCCGTCGTTGGGTTGCAGGATGCCCTTGTTCGGGCCTTGTCCGTACCAGCTTTCGTTGTACCAGTTGTGGTATTCCGGGAACCGCTGGTAGGTCTGCGACAGCAGCGGATCGGTGCCGACTTTTTCCGTGCTGACCACGAGGTTGGGATAGGACACCGAATCGCCGTAGGTGCCGTGGCATTTGTAGCAGGTTTTTTCAAAAATTTTCTTCCCGGCTGCCGCCAGATCCGCATCAATCGGGTAGGGGTATTTAGGCGGCTGGAGGGTGCGAATCCAGGCCATCACGTCGGGGAACAGGGCATCAATATGCTGCGCTTCGGCGCTGTCTCGCATGGTCAGCATCCCGGAGGCAGCGGAGAGCCGGGCGAAGTCGCCGCGTCCTAATCCGTTGTAGTACAGCGCATTTTTCTTTTTCATCAACCACCAGGCGGGCACGTCGGTCGGTACTACATCGGTCGGCACATCGAATTGTTTGTCGTCGAGCCAGGTCAGGTCGGAGGCGCGGCGGTGGGCGGCGAGCGAAGCGAAAATTTTGTCCGCCGGGTTCACACCGCGCGTCTGCGTGAGGATGAGCCGACCGATGGATTCGTGCGAGCGGCTCAGGGTCTGAAATCCTTTCCACTCTGGCGACCGTTTGCCATATTTCATAGCGATGGCCAGCGTCGCCGCACGGAATTGAGATGCGTTGTATTCGGTGTGGTCGGCTGTATTGTTGCCCAGCCCGATTACGAGTTGACCGTCGAGCATTTCGGCGTGACAGGTGAGGCAGTTGGGTACCACGAACTGGGCGCTGTCGGCTGTGGTCACTACATTGAAATTAAATGGAATGCCCTGACTGACACCCTTGCGGCCCAGATCGAAGCGGCTGTTGCGCGTGCCTTGCCGATATATTTTGAGTGGAACACCACTGCTGACATAATCGCCGTAGATGAGATAGTTGTAGCCTTTGGCCGGATCGCCGGGTCGCTGGTTAGACGGTTCGAGATAAACGGTGCCAGGCGGGATCGGCTCCGGATGGCGCCGGGCATTTGCCAGTAAAAAGACAGCGGCGATTACGGCCGCACAGGTTTTAACAATAGAAGGGAACATATTTTTTGGATTGAAACGGTAGACTACGTGCCAAAAATAGATGTTTCGTATTTTGCGGCACCATGGAAATGAAGCAGCTTCTCCTCATCACCCCCGGTTTCGCCGCCGATGAGAATGACCATAACTGCATCCCGCCGTTGCAGGGTTTCGTGCGCGAACTGCAACGACGGGGTGTGGCGGTGCACATCGTGGCTTTGGAGTATCCGTTCACGGATCAATCCTACAACTGGCATGGGGCGCAGGTATATCCTTGTAACGGGCGAAACCGACGCTGGTTCAAACCGCGCACCATCTGGCGGGCAATGGGTTTTTGCCACGACGTACTGGATATGAGCGATATTTCGGTGATCCATAGTTTTTGGCTGGGCATAGCGTGGCGGGTTGGAGAACGGATCGCCCAGCGGCGGGGGGTGCCGCATGTTACAACGCTCATGGGGCAAGATGTGCTGCCCGGCAACCGCCGCTACCTGCGCATGCTCACACCTGCGCATTGCGGGCGGTTGATAGCGCTATCGCCGTTTCATGATTCGATGCTGGAAAAAGCAACCGGGTACCGCGCCGGGCAGGTCATTCCCTGGGGAGTGGAGACGACTGAAATTCCCTCAAAGTTACCATCGGAACGCTCGCTCGATGTGCTGGGCGTTGGTTCGCTCGTGGCCGTAAAAAACTGGTCCAAATGGCTTCGGGTCCTTGCAAAAGTAAGTGAAAAACATCCGGGTCTTCGCGCCGAACTTATGGGCGATGGTCCGGAGAGAGCAGCACTGGAGCGACTGGCCGCAACATTGGGGCTGGCCGCACGGGTACACTTTGCAGGCACCCAGCCACGGCGGGAGGTGCTGCGCCGGATGCAGCAGGCGCGCGTGTTGTTGCACACGTCCCATTTCGAATCATTTGGGTTTGTGCTGGCAGAAGCGGCGATGGAGGGCTGCCGGGTCGTCAGTACACCGGTTGGTATTGCACCGGAGCTGTGTGTTTGTGCAGCCGATGAAGGAGGGTTGGCGACGTTGGTGTCGGAGGGTTTGGTGCAGCCGCCAGTGGAAGCGTCCCTGGTGCCGTTCAGGATGAAGGATACGGTGCGGCTGTATGCACAATTGGGTTTCTCGTTAAAATAAGGGTTCTCGCAAAGGCGCAAAGGCGCAAAGATTTAATTATGAATACTTTGCGTCTTTGCGTCTTTGCGAGAAATTTTTTGTATTCCATCTTGCGACAAAGCCCCCCAATCATCCACGTCGTTTCAAAAACTGCAGGAGTGCAGTCAGCGACAGGGCGACCGCTAATTCCACCCCCAGCACCGTCAACATGCCAAAATTGTTGAGCGCGATGGCCAGCAGGATAAAAAGCACATTGGCACCCACCAAACAAGCGGTTGCTTGCATGTGTGTGAGGTTAAGGTCCAGCAAAAGATGATGGATATGCGTTTTGTCGGGGGAGAAGGGCGAGCGGCCTTGCACGATGCGGCGCACGAACACGCGCAGGGTATCGTACACCGGAAGAATGAGCACGGCGACCGCAATGGCGGGTGCAGCGCCAAAACGGATGGCCGATTCCTGCGGGAGTTTGTAGTTCATTTCGATGAACTTGATGGCCAGGATGGCACAAACAGTGCCGATGAGCAGCGACCCGGTGTCGCCCATAAAAATCCGCGCAGGGGTGAAATTGTATTTCAAAAAAGCAATGATCGCACCCGCCAGTGAAAAGGCAATCACTGCCAATGCCATGGATCCGGCTTCCCAAAACCATCCGCCCCAGGCGATGCAGGCCAGCAGCCCTACGCTTCCAGCCAATCCATTGATCCCGTCAATCAGGTTGAACGCATTGATAATGCCCACGATGGCGACCACAGACAGGGCAAACGCCGTCAGTTCGGGCAGGTCATAGACACCGAATACGCCATAAAAACCGGTGATGCGGATGTTGGATTTATAGGCCAGAATCACCGATACAAGCACCTGACCGGCGAATTTTTTGGTCGGCGACAGGGGCAGCATATCATCCAGCACTCCGATCAGGAAGATCAGGACGAACGCTGCCAGCACATGCTGCATGCCGGCGAACAAATCAAAGGGCGTCCACAGCACCACAGCCACAATCGTACCGGCAAAAATGCCGATGCCGCCCAGCGATGGGGTTGGCTCCTCATGCGAACTGCGCTCATTGGGCTGATCCATGAATTTACGCTCGCGCGCCACTCCGATGATGACCGGGATGATGGTATAGGTGAGCATAAATGCCGTGATAAAACCGAGGATGAGCGCGTACACTTGTGAGCGGCGTGAAAGGTTTGGTGAGAGGCGGGAGAAAACTGGTAACCAGGCATTACTTACGCAACATGGCCTGCAATTATTTTGATGGTCTCCGTATCGCCCATGGTGTAATAGTGCAGGCACGGCACACCCGCTATTTTAAGTTCTTTCGACTGCTGGATGCACCATTCCACACCCACCTGTTTCACCGCTGCGTCGTCTTTGGCTTTCATCACTTCCGCTACAAGGTCCTGGGGCATATTGATAAAAAACTTGCGCGGAATGGAGTTGAGTTGGTATTTCTTGGTGAGCGGCTTCAGTCCTGCCACGATTGGGACGTCGATCCCTGCCGCCCGGCATTCATCCACATATTCAAAGTAGCGCCGGTTGTCAAAAAACATTTGTGTCACGATGTAGCCAGCGCCAGCGTCCACTTTGGCTTTGGTGAAATGCAGGTCAGTATCGAAATTGGGCGACTCGAAATGTTTCTCCGGATAGCCTGCAATGCCAATGCAAAAATCGGTCGGATCGCCGTTCTGAATATTGGCATCGAGGTAGCGGCCCTGGTTCATCCCGACGATCTGGCGCACCAGGTCTAAGGCGTATTTATGGCCGTTTTCATCCGGAATAAATTTGTCCTCAAACTGCCGCGCATCGCCGCGCAACGCCAATACATTGTTGATTCCCAGGAAATTGAGGTCAATCAGTGCATTTTCCGTCTCCTCCACCGAGAAGCCGCCGCAGATGAGGTGCGGCACAGCGTCCACACCGTAGCGGTGCATCAGCGCAGCGCAGATACCTACGGTGCCGGGCCGTTTGCGGATGGCCGTTTTTTCATAGTAGCCCGATGGGCGTTTCTTGTAAATAAACTCCTCGCGGTGGTAGGTGACATCAATAAACGGCGGCTTGAATTCCATCAGCGCGTCGAGTGTGTCGAAGATGGCCTGCATGCTGCCTCCTTTGAGCGGCGGCAATACTTCGAACGAGGCGAGGGTTTTGCCCTTCGATTTTTGGAAATGCTCAGTGACTTTCAACTTGTCGTGGATTTGTGGACTGGTGATTTGGATGCGCTCCGCACTCAAATTCCCCCATCCTCTATTGTTCTTTCAAATACTTAGGAACGCGGCACCCATAACTTAGTCATTTTAGGTCAACCATTTTTTCATCAGACAACACTATTTTTCTGCGAATAGTGGGGCTATTTAAAGAAAAATAGGGGCCGTATGATGGAACAAAGGGTGGCATCAAATGACTAAGTTATTGGTGCCGCGTTCCTTATCGGCTTGCTGAGGGAATTTGGTGATGAGCCAACGCAAAACGTCCAACTGATCTTTGGCAGGAGCGCGGCGTACTTGGCCCACCAGTTTGATTGCGTCTGGTCGGTTGAGGGTTAAATTGGAAGCGCCTTCATTACACACAGAGTAAATAGCCCTCAGATTGCCGGGGTCGTCCGTGCCACCTATTGACTTGTCTATGCCATGGCCGATTTGAAGTCGGGTTTTTCGCCCAGTATCGTAAGGATGGGGCTCCCCGGCTGCGGCCCCGCACATCTGGCAAGTAAACCCGTTGCGATCAAGCACAAAGGCGCGAGTTTCCTTCGAAATGCCACGCTCGAATGCAGGCATTGGTTTCAAATCCAACAACAAGTATTGGCCTGGTTTGAGTTCGCTTCGATCATTGTGGGTCACGATATTCATGCCTTCTTCATTCCGTAATTCCCGAATGCGTCGTGCCAATTCGCTGCTGACAGCAACTGCCCGAAGTATATCAGAATCTAAGGTCTTCCCAATGTTTTCTATAAAGAATTGTCGAAGTTTGGCTCGTGCGCCTTGCCCCTTATTTGCTTTTGCCATGTTCAAGAGCGTTGAAAATTGATTTACCGATCGCTGCTGCGACCGCCGGCGGAAAAGCATTGCCGATCTGGCGGTAGGCAGAAGTTTTTTTGCCAGCGAACTGCCAATCTTTAGGAAATCCTTGGATTAATGCCGCCATTTGTACGGTCAACCTGGGTTTCCCGCTAAAACCATTGATCGGCGCCCGGTCGGCCAACCCATGTCCATCCACCCCTAGATCACCCCATGCTTTTTTGGCTCGGGTAGGCCCTAAATCGGGACCACCATGTTTTTTAGAGCCGCCTACCAATGTGGGGGCAATGCGCTGCGCTTTGTTCTTCCATTCATTGACTCGTTCCCAACCTAATTCTGCCATCTCTTCAAACAGCAATTCGCCGACCGTTGGCGGTGGGATGCCTGATTTTTCCGGCCATGAAAAGTTATTCCAACCGTTTTTTTTCAGGGCTACCAAAATGGCACGCGGACGAATTTGTGATACCCCAAAATCGGAGGCATTGAACAAACGCCATTCGCCCATATAGCTCATGCTATCGAGCTCTTCCAACATTTGCAACCGGTAGACCTCAAATTTTGGGTCGAGTAGGCCGCGGACATTTTCCAGCATGATCGCTTTCGGGTCGCATTCTGATGCAATCCGCAAAGCCTCCGGGAATAGATCACGCTCATCCAAATCGCCCAACTGTTTGCCTGCCACTGAGAACGGTGGGCAGGGGACTCCGCCTGCCAACAAATCCACCGCTCCTTTAAATTCAGTCGCTCGAAAATATCGCAGATCTCCTTCTATCACATTCCAGTGCGGGCGGTTGGTGCGGAGGGTTTGACAAGCAACATGTTCTATCTCAACCAAAGCAACATGCTCAAAGCCTGCCTGCTCTAAGCCGAGTGCTTGCCCACCGGAACCTGCACAGATTTCGAGTGATTTGAATGTTGCCATGAGGGTGTGTGTCGTGTGTGGTGATGTTGGGTGGTGCCAAAAGCCTAAAAATTCATCGCTGCGCATCCGCCCTCGCCTTCATCTCCGCAGCTTTAGCCTGATTGCCGATCGCGCCATATACTTCAGCCATGTCGTCGAGGATCCGGATGTCTTCATATTGCCGATCGAGACCGTACTGGAGAAATTTCAGGGCGTTTTGAGCGTCCCCTTGTTTCTTATAAAAATAATCATAGCCCACCCGGTGGCAAAACGCCATGTATTTGTCGGCATTGGAACCATCCAGATACTTCATGTACTCATCCAGAAACTTGCGGAAGTCTATGTTGTTCGGAATTTTCTCCAGAATAATTTCGAAATTGTGAAACAACTTGTCCAACTGATGGTCGAGGTCGAACCGGGCCGCCGAAATGCCTGCCTTCATCTGCCAGGCCGAATTGTAGTTGGGGTTGATTTCCAGCGCCCGATTGATGTGGTATTCCATCAGGGCCACGATCGGTTCCTTTTCCTCTTTCTTTTTTGCCTGCTGGTATTCGTTTTTGTAAAGTGCCGTGACATAAAAGAGATGCGAGCGAGCACTGCCCTCCGACACCTTAACAGCCGACGGATTTAGTTTCCGTTCACTCTCCCAATCGGGTACCCGGGTCAAAGTGCGCCACGAATAAAACCCCATCAGGCCCGCAAGAATCCCCACTGCAAGGATGCTCGGCGCATCCAGGTTTGATTTGAACACTTGGGGTAACTTCCGCGCCAGCACCCAGGCGACCAGCACACAAAACGCTACCGAGGGCATGTACACGAAACGTTCGTTCATGAACGTGCCGACCGATACGAACAGATTGCTCACGATGCTCAGCGTGAGCAGGAAAAATACAATACACCAGGCGGCGACAGACCGTTTGCGCCAGGTAAGCACGGCCCAGGCACCCATGCCCAGATAAAGCACCAGGGAAGCCAGTGCTTTCCAGTCCGACCAGCCTACTTTCGGGACGTGGTAGGGATAATAATCGTGCGTCAACGGGTGCGGTACGAACAACAGTTTGATGTACCAGCCGAGTGTGAGAAAGGTTGTGGCCAGCCGTTCGCCCAGGGTCATGCCGAGGAAGGGGTCGTTCATCAGGTCGGTAACGGCCTGGCCGTGGTCGAGCATGAAGCCCAGCGCCCGGAACCGCACCACAATGAATACCATAGCAGCCAGCAGCAGCGGTACGGAAGCAACCACCACCCGGTTGAGGGGCACTTTGGTAAAAAACAGCACCGTGAGTGGAATAACAGCGAGAAAAGTCAACGCATTTTCCTTCGCAAAAAGTCCCAGCAACAGGAATACACCCGACAGGCCCAGCCAGCGCAGCCGATTGGTGTCGAAATGTTTGAGCGTAGCATACAGCGCTGCAAGACTGGCGAGCAAGGCAAGAATCTCGTCGCGGCCTTTGATGTTGGCGATGCACTCTACGTGGAGCGGATGAAATACAAAAATGAGCGAAGCCAAAAACGGCAGGCCGAAATACCAGCCGCCCCCTTCCTGTACAGGGAACAAGCCCAGTAAAATGCGATAGAGCAAAACGCCTGTCAGCCCGTAGAGCAGAATATTGACGGCATGGCTGATGTGCGCTAAATTCGGGTTGTCTTTGCCGAACATCCCCACTTCCATGGCAAAAGTCGCCAGAGAGAGCGGACGATAGCGCCCCCCTTCGAGCAGGTAGAGATTTTCCTGCCGCTGGAAATAGCCCATGAAACTATCCGCCCCGAAAATGCGTCCGATCCCCTTGAAGCCGTCCTGCACATAGAGGTTTTTCTGGATCACCATCTCGTCGTCCAGCACATAGCCAAACTGGATGGAAGCGGCATACAGCACAAACGCAGCCAGCATCAGCAGCAGCGCAGGCAACCAGTTGGTCTTCCAAAAACCGGGGGCGAACGTGCTGGTGAGCGGCATCTGCACCACTTTTTTCGGGGCGGGTTTCACAGTGGGAGCGGGCCTTGCTGCGGGGGATTTGGGATTCAATTTTTGTTTTGCTGCCATGAGCGTCGTGTATTTTTGCGGCGCAAAAGTAGGAAAAGCCGAACGGGATGCCGCACCCTTGCCGTTGTTCGCTGAACAAAAAAACACCGATGAGGCAACCATTTTTTCCGAAAAACCGCCAACACCCCGTTCTGGGGTGTGATGCCCGGAGCCATAATTTCTCGCATGCACAACACGAAACTGTCGGCGCCGCCCGTTTGCTGCGGCCAATCTGCTCGATTTAATATGAAAAAACTGGGGACAACTTCCCGTGCGCTCACCGCGCTTTCTTTCGTGCTTTTCTTTGCCTTGTCCGGCTGCGTCACCCAGAAGAAAAAAGGCCAGGATGTGGGCTGGCTCAAGCGCGGCTACCACAACCTGACGACCAAGTACAACTACTGGTTCAACGCAGACGAACTCTTCCGGCTCACTACCGCCAAACTCGCAGATCAGCACAACGACAACTACAACCAGTTGCTCGAAGTGTATCCGTACATGGCTGTGGACCCGCAATCCGCCAAAAGCGACCTGGACAACATCATCAAAAAATCCTCCACGGGTATTGCGCTCCACCGCGTAGGGGGCTGGACTGACGACTGCTACCTGCTCATCGGGCAGTCGCAGGTTGTCAAGCATGATTTTGAGACTGCCGAATCAACGTTCAAGTTTTTCAAAGAAGAATATAACCCCAACAAGAGCAAATTCAAAAAAAGCATTAAAAAGAAAAAAAGCAGCGTAAAAAAGAAGAAGAAAGCGGCTTCTAAAAAGAAGAAAAAGGCTTCGAAGAAGAAGAAAAAGAAAAAATCAGCCAGTAAGAAAAAGGCTGCCAGCAAAAAAGCCGCCGCTGCGAAAGCCAAAGCCGCCAAGGACAAAACGCCCCCTGCTGCGGACGGCGCCAAGCCCGAAGGCCCGAAAAAAGCGGCCCCAAAAGCAGAGCCAGTACCCGAGCTCAGCGGTGATGGCCCGTACAAAAAGAACCTGACGCGCACCCATGCCTATCCGGAGGCCATGATCTGGTATGCCCGCACGCTCACCGAACGCGAGAAGTACGAAGAGGCCGATTTTCTCTTCCGCGACCTGGAGGAAGACCCCTGGTTCCCGGCTCACCTGCACGACGACCTGGCCGTTGCGGAAGCCGATCTCTGGATCCAACAGAAAAGATACGACCTCGCCATCCCCAATCTGGAAAAAGCCATCGGGTTGACCAAAAAGAAAAAGCAGCGGGCCCGCCTGGCTTTTATCCTTGCCCAGCTGTGCGAACGCACCGGGCGCAACGACCAGGCCTATACAGCTTATGAAACCGTCCTCCGCAGCAGCCCGGAGTATACAATGGATTTTAATGCCCGGCTGCGGCAGATTCAGGCGGGTTGGGCCAATGGCAAACTGGCCAGCGCTGAAGCCAATCGTTCCCTCGAACGGATGCTCCGCGACGATAAAAACAAGGATTACCGCGACCGTATTTACTTTACCCTCGCAGAGATCGCGCTCAAGGATGGCCTGAAAAAAGATGCCCTTGTGCTGTTGCGCAAATCGTTGGATGCCAATGGCGCAGATGCCGTGCAGCGTTCAGAATCATACCTCAAAATGGCCGAACTCTATTTCGAGGCCGAGGATTTTGTGAACGCCAAAAACTATTATGACAGCACCCTGACGGTATTAACGCCTACCGATGCGCGGTTTGCCCGCGTCACGTTGTATGCGGCCAATCTGACCGACATCGCCCGCCTCATCACGACGATTGCGGCCAACGACAGCATTGTGCGCGTTTTTCGCATGAGCGAAGACGAGCGCAAGGAATTGGCGAAAAAAATCAAGAAGCAGCGCGAAGAAGAGGCGGAAACACTGGCTCGTGCGGAAGCCGACAAAGCGAAGTCCACTGCTGCAAGCGGCACCAAAGCGCCCACGCCACAGACCGGACAGCGACCCACCAATTTTTATTTTTACAGCGAATCGTTGCTCAAAAAAGGCAAAAAGGACTTCGCCAAAAACTGGGGCGACCGCAAACTGGAAGACAACTGGCGGCGCAGCATCCGACCCAAAACCGGTGGTGACGAAGTAGCCGCTTCAGATACTTCGCGGACCAACGAAGTGAGCGATACCGACCTGAAAAATATCTTCCAGGGTCTGCCAGCCAATGAAGCCGAACTCGCCGTGCTGCACGTGGCAACCTACGACGCCATGTACAACCTCGGCGCCCTCTTCCGCGACAAGCTGGAAAACAACCGCCGCGCTTCTGTTACGCTTGAGGAGATGCAAACCCGATATCCAGACCTTAACAAGCACGAAAAGGAAGCCTGGTACTATTGCTACCTCGCATTCACCGATCTGGGCAATCCCGTCCGGGCGAAATACTACTTGGACAAACTCGTAGAGAAATACCCCAACAGCACCTACGCCCGTGCCCTGACCGATCCCAATTTCCTCAATGCCAACAAGGAGCGGGAGCACGAGATGAATAAATACTACGAGCAGACGTACACGCTTTTCACCAAAGGTGGCTACAAAGATGCTTTCGAGATGTGTCAGGAGGCACCCAAGAAATACGGCTCGCAGAATCCGCTCATGCCCAAATTTTTCCTGCTTAGTGCCCTGTGTACTGGCAACCTCCAGGGCACCGACGAGTATTGCAAGGCACTTGCAGAGGTGACCGCACGGTATCCGGAAAGCGCTGAATCCACCCGCGCCAAAGAAATCGCGCGCTTGCTTTCCTGCAAAGGCTTCGAAGTGCCCAAGTCTAATGAGACCAAAAAAGGTGAGATTGACGATGACTTCACCCTCGAAGACGATAAATTGCACTACTTCATCGTGGCGCTCAAAGGCGATGACATCCGTTTGGACGACGTAAAGGGTGCTGTGTCAGATTATAATCGGGAGTACCACAAGTTGGAGGCACTTCGTATCTCCAATATTTTCCTCGGTACCGACACCAATGCGCCGTTGGTGGTGATCCGGAAATTCGACAACCGCGACCAGGCCATGCGCTATTTCAACGAGGTGAAAGGCCGCAAGGAATTCCTCGGAGAGGGCAAAAAGAGTTATCAAAAAGAGTTTTTTGCCGTTACGCAGGAGAATTACCGGCGGATTTTGAAGAATAAAACCCTCGAAGGTTATCGGGAGTTTTTTAACGATAATTATTTGAAGTAGGAGTAGGGTATGTGTTTTGTGTTTCGGGGGGTGTATTTCCTATTGGTACATTGACCACATTCTTCCACATTGACCACATTTAACGCTACTTTTGTCGCATGAAACGCTTTGCCGCCTGGCAGGGCGTTTTGTGTATCAGGTTCAGACATGAAAAATTCAGCCATTCGCTACGGTCTGTTGGGTGCTGCGGCCGTTGTGTGCTACTTTGCGCTGCTTTATTTCGCCCGCAAAGAGCAATTTCTTAATCCCTGGCTCCAATGGGCCAGCCTCGTCCTCTATGTGTTTTTTATGTACCGCGCTGCCAGGGAAGACTGCGCCGCCCACGGTACAGATCGTGATTTTCGCGAGATCGCACGGACGCCCTTCGTCGTTTTTCTGCTTATCAATTTGGGTTACTGGTTGTTTTATTATGGCTTGCATCTCGCCGACAAATCCTTGATTGTCCTGGAACTGGATGCGAACATTCAATACCTGCAGCAGCAAATCAATGCCGGAACCGGTGATCCAAGCCGTTCCAATGAACTGCGCATTCAAATCGCCGACCTCGAAAAATACAAGGCCGATCCACAACAGGCCCTCGGCCCTGTGATCGCTCAAATGGCGCAAGGTGCGCTGGGCGGCTTCGCCCTGTCGGCCAGTATAGCGGCCATTTTGCGATCAGAAAAATGAACCCTCCAGTATTCCCGAACAACTCCTCTCCAGACATCTGTGGAAACAAATCACAGTGCAGGTGTAAAATAGCGCCATGACGGACAATGACGAAATGACAACCGCTGCATCTTCCCAGGTGCAAACTGCCCGCAAATGGCTGGGCCTTCTCAGCATTTCCCGGCTAATCCGCTGGACGATTTACCTTTTTATAGGCTTGTGGCTTTACCAGAACTGGCACAATGACCTGCCGATGGGCCAACTGGCAGAACGGTACACCTACCCTGAATCCAGATTTTTGCAAATCGAAGGTATGGAAGTTCATTATCGCAGCGTAGGGCGCGGCGATCCGATCCTGCTGCTCCACGATGCCAACAGTTCACTTCATACGTGGGCGGGCTGGACAGCGGAATTGTCCCAAAAATATCAGGTCATCAGTGTGGACTTGCCGGGCTTCGGCCTCACAGGGCCTCATCCGTACGGGAGTTACAGCGCGTTCATGTACGATGCTTTTCTGGACACCCTGGTGCAACGGCTTGCACTCAAAAAATTTCACCTGGCGGGCAATGGACTTGGCGCTCAGATCGCCTGGTTCTACGCGGCGGAGAACGCCGATCGCCTCAACAAACTGATCCTGCTCGACGCACCGGGATTTGAAGAGAAGCATACGACGTGGGTGGCATGGGTCGCCCGCTCCCCGATACTCAATCGCGCCATCTGGTCGGTCACGCCGCGCTCTTTTGTGCGCATCATGCTCGAAGATATATACGCCGATGATACACAAGTCACAGACTCTCTGACACAACGACACTTCGAACTCTTGCTGCGACCCGGCAACCGCAAGGCGTTCACCGACCGGGCTTCGGTGAGCGACAATCATCCGCCGGTGGATTTTATTGACAAAATTACCACCCCCACGCTGATCCTCTGGGGCGCGGAAGACACGCGTATTTCACCCGAATATGCGTATGAATTCCACCGCCGCATACACAGTGCAGACTTGCGAATCTATCAGAACACAGGCCACAGGCCACAGGAAGAGAACCCCGTGCGCACGGCGCAGGATGTACAGGCTTTTTTGGAGGGGAAATTTTGAAACAGAGCGGGGTTTGGCCTTGCTCTCAGCAAAACCAAACCCCGCTCTGTTTCAAAACGGATCAACGACCTTATTTTCCGTCAATCGGTTTTTTCTCTGATTCGCGCATTCCCTGGCGGATTTCGTCTTCCACCGAGTTTTTGGCGTTGTTGAATTCGCGGATGCCCTTGCCCAGGCCGCGCATGAGTTCGGGAATTTTGTTGCCACCGAACAACAAGAGAACAATAAGGAAAATAACGGTGAGTTCGCCGGCACTGAGGTTGCCCAGGAACAGGAGCATAGCAATCATAGTTTTATCTTTTTTATGTTGAAAAATACGCAACTCATGTGCTGCGCTCGATTTTGGTACTTTCGACCTGAAACGTTGTGCAAAGTTACATCCGCCCGCTGCCAAATGAAAATGAAACCGGGTATTTTACAGGAACCGGACATTTTCGTTGGTGAAAAGTGCACTACGTCTATTGGTTAGGAACGCGGCACCAATAACTTAGTCATTTGATGCCACCCTTTGTTCCATCATACGGACGCTATTTTTCTTTAAATAGCCCCACTATTCGCAGAAAAATAGTGTTGTCTGATGAAAAAATGGTTGACCTAAAATGACTAAGTTATTGGTGCCGCGTTCCTTAGGAACGGGCAAATAATAACTTGTAAATTTGATATGCTTTCTTTTCACCCAGATGACCCATCTTTTTGATTAAATAGCCCCACTATTCGCTCAAAAAGATAGCCCATCTGAGCAAAAACCAATCTATCTGAAACTTACAAGTTATTATTTGCCCGTTCCTAAG
>Ga0209181_10001545_pt1 | contig 40035 bp, 23 predicted proteins | sample MAT05_FD_187208 | JGI IMG/M metagenome (GOLD analysis project Ga0209181, IMG submission 187208) | Freshwater microbial communities from Lake Fryxell liftoff mats and glacier meltwater in Antarctica - MAT-05 (SPAdes) (version 2) | ecosystem: Environmental > Aquatic > Freshwater > Ice > Liftoff... | reverse complement strand
ACGCGCGAGTTCAACCGTGTCGTGAAGTTCGATCGCGCCAAGGGTCACATCGAAGTCGAGGGTGGGATTCAATGGCCAGAGTTGATCGCCTACCTGGAGAAGGAGCAGAAGGACGACCGCGAGCCGTGGGCGATCCGCGAGAAGCAAACCGGGGTCGATACCGTTACGATCGCTGGCTCGCTCGCGTCAAACATCCACGGTCGAGGGTTACGCTTCCCCCCGATCATCGGCGACGTGGAGGCGTTCGTGCTCGTCGACGCCGACGGCAAGGCACGCACATGCAACCGTCGCGAAAACGCGGAACTGTTCTCGCTGGCCATCGGCGGCTACGGCCTGTTCGGCATCATCGCGCAGGTGACATTACGTCTGGTTCGACGAACCAAGGTGCAGCGGTTGGTTGAGGTGATTCCCATCAAGGACCTGCTCGCGGGCGTGAAGAAGCGGATCGATGCGGGCTTTGTGTACGGTGACTGTCAGTACTCGACGGATCTGGACACCGAGGCGGCGTCGCACCCCGGCGTCTTCTCGTGCTACAAGCCCGTGGCCGCCGACACCTCGATTGCAGCGAACCAGAAGCGGCTTTCGCCCGACGACTGGGCGAACCTCTACCGACTCGCCCGCACGGACAAGAAGAAAGCCTTTGAAACCTACTCCGGCTATTACCTCAAGACGTCTGGCCAGGTGTACTGGTCCGACACGCACCAACTCGCTGGCAACTTCGAGGGTTACCGCAAGGCCGTGGAGAAGGAACGTGGCACGGAGATGATCACGGAAGTGTACGTGACACCGGATAACTTTCTGCCGTTCATGGCACAAGTTCGCAGGGACTACATCACCCACAAGGTCGACATGACCTATGGCACCATCCGCTTCATCGAAAAGGATACGGAGAGCTTCCTCGCATGGGCCAAGGAGCCGTCGGTGTGCATCGTCTGCAACCTCCACGTCCTTCACACGGATGAAGGAAAACAAAAGGCTGTGGAAGACTTCCGCCGCATCATTGATCGCGTCATCGAGTACCAGGGTCGGTACTACTTGACCTACCACCGCTGGGCCACCCGTAAGCAAGTCGAAACCTGCTACCCGCAGTTCGTCGAGTTTCTGCGGCTCAAGAAGAAGTACGACCCGCAGGAGCGACTGCAGAGCGATTGGTACCGACACTACAAGACGATGTTCGCGGACAAGCTCTGAGACACGTGACTTCTCACACTGGTGACCCGTGCGTACCGCCCGAATTCTCTGGTTTCTGATGGGCCTCTTCTGCCTGCGTGTGCTGGGGCAGGTGCTGGTCGAGTTCTTCGGCGTCGGGTTTCTGCCGCCATCCGAGGAATGGTTCTCGGGCGTGATGCCGTACCCGCCCCTGCTCGCCAGCCAGGTGCTCATCATCCTGTTCATGGCGAAGGTGGGCCGCGACTTCACTCGCGGGGCGGGCTGGACCTACCGCCCCCGCCGCTTCGTGGGCTCGATGCTCCTCACGCTTGGCAGCGTCTACCTGATCGCGATGGTCATCCGTTACGGGGTGCGCATGTCGCTCTACCCCCACGAACGCTGGACCGGCGGGTCCATCCCCATCTTCTTCCACTGGGTGCTGGCGGCGTACGTGTTGACGTTGGGCCTCCACCACTGGCGGCACGGCGTTGTGGCCCAACCGCCCGAGCCTCGCGGGAGGCTCCGGCGGTGGGCGCCGCGAGTTGCGTGGGTGGTTGGCGCTGTGGTCACGGTCGCGTCTCTGGTGCTGTGGGTGGGCTACTTGTTGCTCCCAACTTTGCTGGCTAATTCCCTCGACATCCGTCCGGCGGAATACGCCGTGAGGATTCAGCGAAGCGTGGCGTTCACGACTTCGGACGGGACGCGACTGGTTGCCGACGTCTACCATCCCCGCAGGGCGGGTGAGAAGACTCCCACGATCCTGGTGCGGCTCCCGTACTCGAAGGACCCGGCGGTCATGATGTTCGCCACCACGCTCGGCCGAATGTGGGCCGAGCGGGGTTACACGGTCGTCATGCAGGGGACGCGGGGCCGCTACGAGTCTGGGGGAACGCACTACCCCATGCGTGACGAGCGGAGCGACGGGATTGAGACGCTGGAGTGGCTCGCGCGGCAGCCGTGGTACGACGGCCGTGTGGGGACGTGGGGCGGGTCGTACTTCGGGTACACGCAGTGGGTGGTCGGCGACCGCTCAGACCCCGGCCCGTCGAGCCTCATGGTCGTCGAGGCCAGCAGCGACTGCCACGGCATGTTCTACCCGGGCGGTGCCTTCTCTCTCCAGACCGCCCTGTACTGGGCGGTGACCTCTCGCGGCGCGGAAAACCTCGTCCCGTCACTTGACGCGCTGGCCCGCGGGTACGACGGGTTCCCGTTGCTCGAAGCCGACGATCGGGCGGTGGGCGACATCGCGTTTTTCAACGACTGGGCCTCACACCCCGAACGCGACAACCACTGGGTGCAAATTGACGGGACGAACCGGGCCCAGCGGCTCAAGGCTCCGGCCTTACTCCTGGGCGGGTGGTACGACCCCTTCCTGCCGACGCAACTCAACGACTATGCCCGCATCCGCCAGGATGCCGAGCATCGCGTCGCCGCCGAGACCCGCCTGATCATCGGCCCGTGGGCGCACGCACAAACGGTCGAGTTCCCCGGCGGCGTCAACCCCCGGCACTTCCGCCTCGAAACTCTCGCCCCCACCGTGGCCTGGTTCGACCGGCACTTGCTCGGGCGAGTAACCCCGCCAATGGCACCGGTCCGGATTTACACGATGGGAACTCACCAGTGGCGTGACGAACAGGAGTGGCCGCTCGCGCGAACAGAGTACACGCCGTACTACCTGCACAGCGACGGAAAGGCAAACGCTTCCGGAGGCGACGGCACACTGACATGGAATGCACCAACAACTCAGCAACCGTCGGACACGTTCGTGTATGACCCGCGCAACCCCGTCCCGACAGCGGGTGGAGCCATGCTGGGTCCAGATGCGGGGACACGGTTACAGGATGCTGTCGAGCGCCGTGCGGATGTCCTGGTCTACACCACAGATCCATTACCGGACAATCTGGAGGTGACGGGACCCATCTCACTGGTGCTGCACGTCTCGACGACCGCACCCAACACCGACTTCACCGGGAAACTTGTGGACGTTCACCCCGATGGCTCGGCTTACAACATTTCGGATGGCATCCTACGACGGGGATACGGGAAGTTCGCGGGTGAGTCGTCGGCAACTGAAATCACCATTGACCTCTGGCCGACTAGCAACGTGTTTCTGAAAGGGCACCGGATTCGCCTGGAGGTGTCGAGCAGCAACTACCCGCGGTTCGATCGCAACCCCAACACCGGTCGATCGATCGCCACCGAGCGGCATCCGCTGACGGCGATGCAAACCGTCTGGCACGATCCGACCAGACCATCGCGGCTGATACTGCCGGTCATCCCCAATCCCTGATCGCGGTGAGGGCGGAACCCTGGCCCTGGCCCGCAGCCAGGCAAGCGACGCAAGGGAGAGACTCACAAGTTCATTGCATCTGAATCATGTCGTTGAGAGCGAGTTCCATTTGGTTGACTTGTGATGGCATCGTCGAGCAACTCTTTTACAGTGACGGCAACTGGCTCGACGTGCACTTGACCAAGCCGGACTGTCGCAGGAGCGGCGCTCGCGTTTATGGCTGGCGCAACTGCTCGGGCGGGGTGAACAGGTCGAGACCCGGTTGGTGCTGCTGTGCGAACTCCGCGAACTCCCATCGGTCGCCGAACGTCCGGCCGTAAGTGAACCCCAGCGCGTCGAGTACGGCCCGCTGTGCCTCCCCGACGCAGAACGGGTGCTTGAGCAGTTCCACCAGTGTCTGCGGCGGCAGTGGCCTTCGCTGCGGCCGGAAGTGCGGGTCCATCAGCGCGATGGAGGTTAGCACGCCATGGGCGGCGGCAGAGCCTGCGGCGATAAGGGCTGCTCCCCGCGCCTGGGCGTAGTCCTTGACCGAGACCCCGTGCGTGACCGCCCACAAGGCAGCCGCCAACTCCTTGCGGGTGGAGGGGTTCGCCTCCTTGCCCGCCGCAGCGACCAGAACCCCTGTGGCCTTTCAGGGCGGCTTGTCGCGGCTGGGCAAAGCAGCGAGCATCAACGATTGGCGCCGCCAGCCGGGACGGAGTTGCCCACGGGTTGTGGTAGCGACAGCAGAGTCGTGCGGCTCACCTTCGATCTCGAGACGCTGCCGGAACACGCCTCGGCTTAACTGGCGAGTTTCGCCACCCCGCTCGTGAACCGGTTGCTGAGCGAAGACCTTCAGCAAGGCCGGGCCGTTCGGCGGCGTCGGCCTGTACCTTCAGGCCGCACGATCTGCGCCGATGCATTCACGCCGCCACGCCGTAACAGCCGAGGTTGGCATACCCGAGATCGTCTGCCAAGACGATCTCGACGTTGGGATTTGATGCGGCGCAGTTCGCCAGACACAGGCTGAGCACCAGAACGACGATAGTAGTCATTTCTTCATCATTTCGTGTACTCCAGAATCTCTGCCATCGCCCAACCAAGGCGGATGCCAACCTCAAGGTACGTTTCAGCGTTGTGGTTGTAGTGGTAGCCCTGATTCTTGGGTGAAACGGCTGCCTCCCGCCAGAGGTCGCGCGAGTCGACGGCCTTCACGTTGCCAGCGAACTTCGGATACTTCCTCGTGTCGCCGATCGCGAGCTGTGCCTCGGCGATCTGGAGCCCCAGCCCCTCGCGCCCCGGGTTGCCGCACCCTGTGGCCAGCACGAACTTGGCCCTCGGGGCGGCGTAGTCCTTCCGTAGGCTCTCGATCAGCCGCACCAGATTATCCTCGTATCTGCTAGCATGCGCCGCGTTGATGGAGTCCTTGTGGCCCTGCCACCAGACAATGCCAACGATCTCGTACCCCTGATCTTTGTAACCGGGGTACCACTCGGCGATGGACTTCAGCGCGTCCTTGGCGCTTGCCACGTCGTCGTCGTATTGCTTGCCAGCGTACCAGTTCACCCCCTTCTTGGGCTGCCCCGCGACCCACGACTCGGGGGAGTCCTTGTACCCGGCGTAGGTTCGGCCCTCGAAGTTGAACTGGTTGCTTCCGGGGGGCACGAAGTCCCAGCCCAGGCTGCGATTGCCGGTGCTTGACTTGAGCACGAGGACAGGTTCGTCGAAGACGTGGCCCATGACGTACCCGAACCCGAGTTCTGGCCCGATCCACTTGCCGTTGTTGGCGATCGGGCTCAGCGCGACGCCCTTCTTCACTCGGGCGTCGCAGTAGTACACGTCCTTCCGCTCGGCCCACTTGTCCCCGTCCAAGAGGAACGGGTACTTCTTCTCCGCCTTCGTCAGGTACGCGAGCGTTCCCTTCACCGTCTCGGGCCCGATGTCCCCCATGCCCATCATGTTCGTCTCCCCCATCAAGATGAACACCTGGATGGGTTTCCCTGCGGCACCGGGCCGGTTGTCGGGCGTTGTGAGAACCCTGGGCTCCCGCCGGATGGCCACGGCTGGGTCGGGTTTGTTATCCACCCTGGCAACAGGCTTCGGCGGTTCCTGCACTGGCTCGCCGGCCACCCTGGGGGCTGGGCGGACGCTGGGTGTCACGGTCGGGCGAGAGGGAAGTACCGCGAAGAGCAGCAGAAGTGAGAAGACTGTCATCCCGAGCGAACCGACGAGGAGCCAGGGAAGGCGCTTCCGAGGGGGTCGGTTGAGGCCGGCCAAAGCCATTGCCACCTCACCCGGTGTCGCGTACCGTTCGTCGGGTTCCTTCGCCAGCATCCGCTGCACGATGGGGATCAACCCCGGCGGTACGTCGGGTCGCAGTTCGCGGAGGTCGGGCGGGTCGGCTTGTTGGTGGCGCATCAGCTTTACAGCCAACGGCCCGTCCCCAAACGGCGGGCTGCCGGTGAGCAGGAAGTAGAGCGTGCAACCGAGGCTATAGATGTCGGCGCGGATGTCGGCGGCGTGAAAGTCGAGCGCCTGCTCGGGAGCCTGGTAATCGACCGTCCCGAGCGTGACCGAGCCGTCGCTCGTCATGAACGTGTTTTCGCGGCCGGGCCCGGAGTCGACGTGCAGCCGCGCCAACCCCAGGTCCAGAATCTTCACGGCGGCGTTCCCGGGGCCGCTCACCATCAGGTTTGATGGCTTGATGTCGCGGTGGACGAGCCCGTGCTCGTGGGCGTGCTGCAGACCCAGAGCGGCTTGCCGGATGAACTCGCACGCCTGTTGCACGGGCAGCGGGCCACTCCCCTCCACGAGGCGGTCCAGATCCATGCCCTCGATAAACACCATCGCCAGGAAGTGCGACTCGCCCACCCGGCCCGAATCGAGAGTCCTGATCAGGCACGGGTGAGGCGGCAGCCGACCGGAGACGCTGATCTCGCGGTGGAAGCGGGATACGGTCTCCGGGTCGGTGACCAGTTCCCCGCGGAGGATTTTCAACGCCACGAACCGCGAGTTCTCGGCGTCCCAGGCCTTGAACACCTGGCCGTAGCCGCCTTCCCCGAGGCGGTCGACCAGTTGGTAGCGTCCGAAGCTCAATTCGTTTTGCCGGCCGCGAATAATCCGGTCGGCCTGCAATGGCGTGAGTAGTCCGCGCCTGATCAGTTCTTCACCGAGTCTGATGGGGTCGGTGAACTGCTCTTGCAACGCTACGAGCTGGGTCCGGAACTCAGGAAGGAGAAATGGAGAATGCTGCAATGCTGTAACAAAGTCAGCGGAGGATAGGAGGGCCATCGTCCGATCTACCAGTCGTTGTGTTGGGAGTGTGGCGTACCGTGTGAAGTTGCAGGCAAATAACCGAACACCAAGTCAAGGGTCACCGCAGGACTGCTGCCTCAAAGCCACATATGTAATTCAACGACACTGGCCGGCGATCAACTACCGAATCGACGTTTCGTTGATTTCGATGCGGCGGTGAACCTTGTAACTACCAACAACATCCCAAAAGAATCGCTGAGAACCAGAAAACGCACAGCCCTTGCCTGCCTCGGGTGCTGCCATGCCCTCGATCAGTCGCCTGCCGAAGACTCTGGTTATCATGTTGTGCAGGCCCCAGACGCTTCGCGACGTGTATCGGTACGAGCTTGAACAGACGAGTGCTCTTGAGTCTTATCGTTATCCCGCGACTCGGATGTCCCAGAGTCCCGCCGCGCGCCGAGAGTCACACTGGCTTGGTCTTATCTCACATGCCGCACGTGTATGAGATTACGATGCCCATTGAGTCCTTGGCGTTGTTGACGGTCATCTTGAGGTTGAGAAGCAACTCTTAAGGAATCATCCACGAAAGTAACAGTATCCCCGTAGATGGGTGACAGCAACGACTTTTGTGCTGGGATGAGTCTCGACAACGCTCGAATTGGTCCCTTAACCGCAATCGGCTCAACACCCATCGGCCCTGTAGTTTTCTCCGCACCTGAAGGACATTGGAGCAGTCGTCAAGAAGACGAACCCGAACTTTGGCAAGCAATCCGCGCCGGGGTGGACCGCGAACAAAATAACGCGAAACTCGAAGCGAAGGATGGGGTTTAACTCGTCACGTCCACCGGCAGCGACCCGCAGGAGAAGAAAGAGTGCGCGCGCTCTTGGCCCTGGGCCTCGCTGTCACGCTTGGGCTTCCAACCGCACGCGCCGCGGACCCGGCCAAGCCGGACCAGCAGCTCAACATTATCTTTAGGAAGTGACGACCCGCTGACATCGTAGCGCGAAGCGAAGGAGAGACGATGCGTCCCATCTTGCTAATCGCCGCGCTTGCGGCAGGGGTACCGGCCGCCCGGGCCGCGGAACCGCCGAATGTCCTGCTGATCGTCTCCGACGACCTGAACTGCGACCTCGGGTGTTACGGCCACAAGGTCGTCAAGTCGCCGAACATTGACCGGCTCGCCGCGACCGGCGTGCGGTTGGACCGCGCGTACGTGCAGTATACCGTGTGTAACCCGAGTCGCGCCTCGTTCCTCACGGGCTTGCGGCCGACCACCACCCGCGTCATGGACAACGCGACGCACTTCCGGAAGACCATCCCGGACGCGGTCACGCTGCCCGAACTGTTCCGCAACAACGGCTACGAGGCGATCGGACTGGGCAAGGTGTTCCACCGCGGGCTGTCGCCGGACGACACGAAGAAGGAGATGGACGACCCGAAGTCGTTCGATCGCGTGCTCTACGGCCAAACCACCGCCGCAGGGAACAAGGGCGAGGGCCGCAACATGACCGGTGGTGCCCTCGCGTGGTGCCGTTGGCTCGCGGCCGGAGGCGCCGACTCTGAACAGGCCGACGGGCAACTCGCGGACGAGGCCGTGAAGTTGCTCGGTGAGAAGCGCGAGAAGCCGCTGTTTCTCGCGGTTGGCTTCTACCGCCCGCACGACCCGTTCCAGTCACCCAAGAAGTACTTCGACCTCTACGACCCGAGCAAATTCGACCTCCCGAAATCGCCCGACGGGTACAAGCCGCCGTACCCGCTCTCGCTCGGCGGCGGCGCGCTCGCCGTAGCGTTCGACGCGTTCACGGACAAGGAGCGGCGCGAGTTCCTGCACGCCTACTACGCGGGCGTCAGTTTTATGGACGCGCAAGTGGGCCGGGTGCTCGACGCGCTCGACAAGAACAAGCTGAGCGACAACACGATCGTGGTGTTCCTCGGCGACCACGGCTACGAACTCGGTGTCCGGAACTGGTGGAACAAGAGCACGCTCTTCGAGCGGAGTTGCCGCACGCCATTGGTCGTGCGCGTGCCCGGCGCAAAAGGCAATGGTACTCCGACGGCGGCGATCGCGGAGTTCATCGACCTCTACCCGACCCTGGCCGACCTGTGCGGCCTCAAGGACGTGCCGAAGCAACTCGAGGGCGCGAGCTTCCGCGAGGTGCTCGGCGATCCAACCCGGAAGCACAAGGGGGCGGCGCTGACCGTCGTCAAGCGGGGGCCGGTCCTCGGACGCTCGGTCCGCACCGAGAAGTACCGGTACACCGAGTGGGACGGCGGCAGCAAGGGCGCGGAGTTGTACGACCACGCGACCGACCCCGGCGAGTGGGTCAACCTCGCCGAGAAGAAGGAACTGGAAACGACGCGCAAAGAACTGTCCACGTTGATCAAGAACACTGAGGCAGGAGTCAAGCAATGAGAGCGGTCCTGACCCTGTTCGCCGGGTTTTTCGCGACGGCGAACGCGGTCGCGGCCGACCCCAAGGCGGACGCCGAGGCGGCGTTCGCGCTCAGCGTGCTGCCGGTTTTGAAGGCGAAGTGTTTCGCCTGCCACGGCGAGGACGGGACAAAGCTCAAGGGCGGGTTCGACCTCAGCTCGGCAGCCACGCTGCTCAAGGGCGGCGACAGCGGGAAGCCCGGCGTTGTGATCGGGAAAGCGGGCGACAGCCCCCTCCTCAAGGCCGTGGTTCGGACGGACGCCGACTTCTCGGCGATGCCGCCGAAGGAGAATGACAAGCTCACTGACGCCGAGGTGAAGGCGATCCGGGACTGGGTCGACGGCGGCGCGCCGTGGCCGTCGGACCAGCGGATCGCAGAGATCGTGAGGGCCGCGAAACCCGTCGGCGTGGCGGTGAAGACCAGCAGCGGCCTCTCACCGGACTGGACGAACCGGACGTACAAGCCTGAAGACCTGTGGGCGTACCAGCCCCTCCGCAGGCCGGCTGTGCCGAAAACCGCGGGCGCGAACCCCATCGACGCCTTCGTCAACACGAGGCTCAACGCCCTCGGGCTCAAGTCCGCTCCGTCGGCCGAGAGGCTCACACTCCTCCGCCGCGTCACCTTCGACCTCACTGGGTTGCCGCCCACGCCCGAGGAGAACGACGCGTTCGCCAACGACCGGAACGCGGACGACATCGCGTTCGCCAGGGTCGTGGACCGGCTCCTCGCCTCCCCGCACTACGGCGAACAGATGGCCCGCCACTGGCTCGACGTCGCACGGTACGCGGACTCGAGCGGATTCGCCAACGACTATGACCGCGGCGGCGCCTGGCGCTATCGCGATTACGTCGTCCGCAGCTTCAACACGGACAAACCCTACGACCGGTTCGTGAGCGAGCAGGTCGCCGGCGACGAACTCGACCAGAACGACCCGGAGATGCTGGTAGCGGTCGGGTTCCTGCGGATGGGACCGTGGGAACTGACCGGCATGGAGGTGCCGAAGGTCGCCCGCCAACGGTTCCTCGACGACACGACCGACGCCGTCGGGCAGGTATTCCTCGGGCACATGCTCCAGTGCGCCCGGTGCCACGACCACAAGTTCGACCCGGTCCCCACGCGCGATTACTACCGCATTCAGGCGGCGTTCGCGACCACGCAGGTGTCCGAGCGATCAGCCGCGTTCCTGAAGGCCGAGAACCTGCCGGGTTCGCCGAGAAGAAGTACCTCGACGCCCGCAGGGCGGCCCTGGAGGCGGAGTTGACGCGGATCCAGGCCGCGGAGACCGCGGGCCGCGCGAGGTGGGAAAAGGCCAACCCGGACATGAAGGGCCAGAAGCCGCCGCGACACGAGTTCTTGTCACCCGCCGACCTGGGAATGGAGCGGATCGCCCGTAAAGGGCTCGAACGGCTGAAGTGGGAGTACGACCGGTACGAGCCGTTCGCCCTCTCGGTGTACAGCGGACGCACCCCGGATGTGAAGGCGATCTACGCCCCGTTCCGACTCCCAAAAAACCCGGACGACGGGGAACTGGAGCTGTCGCACATCCTTCCCGGCGGCGACCCGTTCAGCCCGAAGGAGAGGGTAACGCCGGGCGTGCTCAGCGCGGCGGGCGAGGGCGCCATGCCCGAATCGACCGGCGGCCGGCGGAAGGCGCTGGCCGAGTGGATGACCGCCCCGAAGAACCCGCTGACCGCTCGCGTGATGGCGAACCGCGTGTGGCAGTGGACGACGGGAACTCCCCTCGCAGGCAACCCGAACAACTTCGGCGCCACCGGCAAGAAGCCAACGCACCCCGAACTGCTCGACTGGCTCGCGGCCGAATTCATCGAGCGGAAGTGGTCGGTGAAGGAGCTCCAGCGACTCATACTCACCTCCGACGCGTATCGCCGATCGTCGCGGCACCCCGACCCGAAGGCCGTTGCGGCGAAGGACCCGACCGGCACCAGTTTCGCGGTGTCCAGGCCGCGGCGTCTGTCGGCCGAAGAGCTGCGCGACGCCATGCTGGCGGCGTCCGGCGAACTCAACCGCAGTGTCGGTGGGATTCCGGTGAGGCCGGAGATCAACGCGGACGTCGGGCTCCAGCCGCGGCAGGTGATGGGGACGTTCGCTCCGGCGTGGGAGCCGTCCCCGTTGCCCGAACAGAGGCACCGCCGAACCCTCTACGCGCTCAAGCCCCGGAGCGTCCGCGACCCGCTCCTGGAAGTCTTCAACGCCCCCACACCGGACCTCTCGTGCGAGGCCCGCGAGGTCTCGACCGTCGCCCCGCAGGCATTCGCGCTGTTCAACGACGCGGCGACGCGCGCACGTGCCCTGGCGCTGGCCGCGCGAGTCACGAGGGACGCGAAGACCCCGGAGGAGTCCGTGTCGCTCGCGTTCCGGCACACCTTCGGTCGTACACCGACGAAGGCCGAGTCCGATGCGTGCCTGAAACACTGGCGGGCAATGACCGAACGGCACAAGGCATTCAAGTTCGAGAAACCCGCCCGACCGTCTGAGGTGCTCCGCGAGGCGGTCGAGGAGAACACCGGCGAGAAGTTCACGTTCAAGGAAGTGTTGCCCGCCGCGAAAGACTTCGTCCCGGACTTGCACCCCGCCGCCGCGACCGCAGAGGTTCTTGGGCTCATGGAGGTGTGCATCGTGCTGTTTAACGCGAACGAGTTCATCTACCTGGACTGAGGCGCCGAAATGATCACCCGTCGCGATGCCCTCTACGGCCTCGGCACCTCGCTCGGCAGCGTGGCCTTCTCCGCGTTACTCGCCGCCGACGAGAAGCGGACCGGTGGCACCCCGCTGTCACCGAAGAAGCCGCACGCCCCGACGAAGGCAAAGGCGTGCATCTTTCTCATGATGGAGGGCGGTCCGAGCCACATCGACACGTTCGATCCGAAGCCCAAACTCGCCGACCTGCACCTGAAAGAGTTCACCCGCACCGACAAGATGCAATCGGCCATGAGCAGCGGGAAGCGGTACTACGTCGCGTCCCCGTTCAAGTTCGTGAAGGCCGGCCGGTGCGGGGCGGACGTTGCCGCCAACTGGGAGCACCTCGGGAGCGTCGCCGACGACCTGTGCTTCTACCGCGGCTGCCAGGTCGATTCGGTGAACCACCCGACCGCCATGTACCAGATGAACACCGGGAACCGCTTCGTCGGCGACCCGGCGGTCGGCAGTTGGGTGACGTACGGCCTCGGGAGCGTAAACGCGAACCTGCCGGGGTTCGTCGTCCTGCCGGAGGTGAGCCACCCGCAGGGCGGTGCCGCGAACTGGGGCAACGGGTTCCTCCCGGCCGCCTTCCAGGGGACGCCGCTCCGCCCGAAGGGGCTTCCGATCCTCGACCTCGCGCCGCCACCGGGCGTGACCCGCGACCACCAGCGCGCCAACCTCGATCTGCTCGCCGCACTCAACCAGTCCCACGCGGATGACCGCCCCGGCCGCGACGACCTGGCGGCTCGCATGGAGAGTTACGAGCTCGCGTTCCGCATGCAGGCCGAGGTGCCCGGCCTCCTCGACCTCTCCAAGGAGGACAAGAAGACACACGCCATGTACGGCATCGGTCCGGAACCGACAGACGCGTTCGGCCGCCGGTGCCTGCTCGCGCGGCGGTTGGTCGAGCAGGGCGTGCGGTTCGTGCAACTCTACGCGGGCACCTGGGACAGCCACGACTACATCGAGAAGGCGCACGGCAAGCTGGTGCAGCAGGTCGATCGGCCGATCGCCGGGTTGATCGCCGACCTGAAGCGGACGGGGTTGCTCGACTCCACGCTGGTGGTGTGATGCGGGGAGTTCGGGCGGTCGCCGGACAACGGGGTGCGGATGGGCACCGCGTTCGGCCGCGACCACAACCAGAAGGGCATGACGGTGTGGTTCGCGGGCGGCGGCGTGAAGGCCGGGCACACGGTCGGGGCGACCGACGAAACGGGCGCGGAAGCGGTCGAGTGTGTCCACCACGTCCGCGACCTGCACGTCACGATCCTGAGGCTCATGGGACTTGAGGACACGAAGTTGACGTACTTCCCCGGCGGGCGATTCAAGCAACTGTCGCAGTTCGGCGGGCAGGTCATCAAGGAGTTGATCGCCTGACGCCGAGTCTCGAAGTCGGTATCACTGTGCGAGTTATTTGCACGGGGTTCTCGAACGTGCCCACTGTGTTCGCACACGGGTCAGTGTATGTCTCCAGCGGTACTTCACCCCCAAACAGAGGGCCATTTGCCCCGCTGTTAAGGGCGACATGACTGCCAGATAGGTTGCCTTGATGTGAAGACATAGGAGGCGTACAGGCTTCGTTTGCAAATGCCAAAATCCCCAGGGGCACCCTTGGGAGTTGTGGTCTGCCCCGCTTGCGGTTAAAGTTGCAGCACTCACCGCCGGGGCTCAACTCCATGCCACATACACATCCACACGCGTTCGCTTTCCTGAACGCTCGCGACCGAGAAGGTCTCACGCTGTCCCGACGGAACCTCTTGAAAGCCGGACTGGCGGGTTTCGGTGGGCTCACGCTTCCTGGGTTGCTCGGGGCAAGAGACAGCGGTACCGCCAGGCAGCCGAAGAGCGTCATCCTCCTGTGGATGGCCGGTGGTCCGAGCCAGATCGACACACTCGATCCCAAGCCCGATCGACCGCCCGAGAATCGCGGTCCGTTCAGCGTCACAAAGACCAAACTGCCCGGTGTCATAGTCTGCGAACACCTGCCGAAACTCGCCGCGATGCTCGATCGCTTCACCGTCATCAGGTCAGTGAATTGCCGCCACAGCAATCACGAGCCGAATACGGTGATGCAGACGGCGAACCTACTCGCCGAACCGCGAGAGAATCCGGAAGCTCGGAGCTACCCGGCGATTGGCTCTCTCGTGGCGAAACTCCGCGGGCCAAACCATCCAGCGAGCCCACCCTACGTCGCGTTCATGCGTTCGCGCTCACATCTTGCGTACGGGGGTTACCTCGGCAAAAGCTATGATCCGTTCCTCGCGAACGAGGCGGCCCGACTGCCGGTGTACGACCTCGTCGGCAAAGACACGGGCCAACTCTCCGGCGGGAGGATGTTCGAGTTGCCGAGCGATGTACCCGCCGTCCGAATGGGCAACCGGCAATCGTTGCTCCAAAACTTCGACCGGCTTCGAGCAGACATCGACCGCTCAGGCTCAATGGCGGCACTCGACAAGTACGGCCAACAGGCTGTGGAGATGCTCACGGGCGGGCGTGTCCGCGATGCCCTCGATTTATCGAAGGAGCCGATGACAACGCTAGAGAAGTATGGGAAACACCTCTGGTGTCAGCAGGCGCTTCTGGCCCGGCGTATGGTCGAAGCAGGAACAGCATTCATCACGATTGATCTGAGTTACCACACCGCATCGGGCACCTGGGACACCCACGGTGATAACATCCCGCCATACGGCGGCATTCGCAAAGGGCTCACCCCGCTGCTGCCGTTGTTCGATCACCTGATCACGACGCTCGTGGGTGACCTTGAACAGCGTGGTTTGCTGGAACAGACGCTCGTGATCGCGATGGGCGAGTTCGGCCGCACGCCACAACTCGGGACGCAGGGCAGTACTGATGGTCGCAACCATTGGCCGTATGTGATGTCGATGCTGCTGGCGGGCGGCGGGCTGCGACATGCACAGGTGATCGGCAGTAGCGAGAAGGATGGCGGGCAGATTCAAGAACGGCCGGTGACACCCGGCGACCTCGCGGCGACGATCTACAAGCATTTCGGCGTGCCGCTCGATTCGACGTACAAGGACGCCACGAACCGGACACTCAACCTGCTCCCCAACGGCGGCGACCCGATCCGGGAACTGTTCTGAATCTCGATCACGCGGTCCGGATCACTTCTTGTCGTGCTTCTCGAACCAGTCGAGGACACGGCGAAGCACATCTTCACGATGACGAGGCTGACGGATGCCGTGGCCCTCGTCCGGGTAGATAACCAGATCGGTCAGCACGCCACGAGTCTGCAATGCCTTGTGATACGCCTGCCCCATCGGCAAGGGGCAGCGACGATCGTCGCGAGCGTGCAGGATCAGCGTCGGTGTTTTCACCTTGTCGGCGTAGGTCAGCGGGCTGTGCTTCCGCATCTTCTCCGGCACCTCCCACGGCTTCCCACCGAACTCCCATTCGGTCCAGCTTTGCAGATCGCTCAGGTGCCACATCATGTTTAGATCGGTGACCGCGTTCTGGGCGACGGCAGCGCGGAAACGGTTGGTTTGCCCGACGAGCCACGAAGTCATGTACCCGCCGTAGCTGGTACCGTAAACGAACAACCGATCCTTGTCCCCGATGCCGTCTGCGATGAGCTTATCGACCCCGGACATGATGTCTCTCATGTCGCCGCCGCCGAAGTCGCTGCGATCCGCGTCGATGAACTTCTGGCCATAACCTGTTGAGCCACGGAAGTTCGGCTGAAGCACTGCGTACCCGTTCGCCGCAAAGAGTTGTACGGTGAAGTCGAAGCCGGGTGCTGACCGACCGTGTGGTCCGCCGTGCGGGTGAACGAAGAGCTTGAACGGCGGTTTCCCCACGCTCTCTGGAGGCAGCGTCAGAATCCCCTCGATCGTGAACTCGTCACTCTTCCAGCTCACAAGCTTCTGTTCCCCAAGAAGCCTCTCCTTGAGAAACAGATTGCCGCCGGGTGTCAGCTGATTGCGCTGCGCCATCCGTTCGCCAACCGTCATCGGCACGGCCCCATCCTTCGGCAGTTCCGGGATGAACTTCTCGCCGCGACCAGTGTCGACGGCGAACCGCACGAGTTGGCTGTCGGCTCCATTCTCGGCAGCGCAAATCAGGTGGCCGTCGCCATCCCAACAATCGACCGGCAACGGGAAGAGCGGTCGCGGGAAACCGGTCGCATCCTTGGTTGTGTCGTGGTGATCGAACAGAACGCGAAACACTTGCTTGTTATCCCCAAGGTCGATGATCGCGAGGTTGCATTCGTCGCGGTGTGTCCCTTTTCTCGGCACGCTCAGGCACGCGATTCGTTTGCCGTCCGGCGAGAACCGCGGCGATGTTTCCGGCCCAGGTCCCTTGGTCAGTTGCGTGATCTTCTTCGTCTCGGTGTCGATGGCCCAGATGTCGAAGTTCTTGTTGATGCTGAAGCGAACCGATTCGCGGTCATCGGTGCGGTTGGCGTGAACGGCCAGCGTCCGGTTATCTCGTGACCAGTTTGGGTCGCCATACCACACGTCATCGTCGGTAACCCGCTCGATCTTCTTAGCAGCGAACTGATTGGGTTGCCGATCGAGATGGGCGACCCAGATTTGGGCGGCGCCCCAGCCCGTATAACCCTCGCCTTGGTCCTCGCGGACGACCTTCACGCCATTCGTCCGCTCAGCCAATGTTCTTGCATCACGCCCGTCGTCGGCGACAAAGGCGAGTTTCGTGCTGTCCGGCGAGAACGCGAGACGACCGTAGAAACCGTCGTGGAACACACGGTCGTAAGGTTTGTCGGGACCGGAGAGCGGAATCGCCTCACCACCGGCCGTCGGGATCAACCAGATGTCGGTCGCAGGGTCCGATTGCAGCGGCACTGGCTGGGTCTGCTTCCAACCCTCTGGCCGCAGGCGTGTGGACAGGAACGCGATCCACTTTCCATCCGGTGAGATGACCGGGAAGCGGGCATCCGGTTCGCCCGTTTCCATCGGCTTCGCCTTGGTCGCATCACCCTCGACGAGCCACAGCGAGAAGCGGTCGATCTTCTTGCTCGCGTCGATCCACTGGCGGATGTAGACGAGCGACTTGGTGTCCGGTGAAAGTGCAGCATCTCGCGGGGCATCGAAGTGGTACAGATCCTCGACCGTGAGAGGCTTCTTACCGGGAGCGGGAGCCTGGTGGGCGGGAAGGGCACCTGAGGCGAGCAGGACAACGATGATGATGCCAACAGTGGCTCGGCGGCAGATGAGAATCATGGGAAGCTCCGTTGGCATCGCCTCAGTGTCCTTGCGGTGCGCATCTCCCTCAACGATTCTCGAACAACACATCCATCCGCTTGCCCGAACACACGCGAGACGGCCGGTTTTGAGCGTCGCGGATTTCGCTGTCCAGATCGACCCCGAGCGCGTTGTAGATCGTCGCCCCGACATCATACGGCGTGTACGACGTACTCACCGGATATGCCCCGACACGGTCCGACTTCCCGATGACACGTCCACCCACGACCCCGGCGCCTGTGAACAGCCCGGAGTAAACCGCAGCCCAGTGATCGCGACCTGGGATTTTCTCACCCGGGAGGTTCGATACCTTCGGCGTCCGACCGAACTCCCCGAGAACGGCAACGAAGGTCTGATCCAGAAGGCCCGTGCTTTCCAGTTCATCGGTCAGGGCGGCGATTGCCTGGTCAAGCCAGGGGAGTAGTCGCGTCTTCAATCGGCCCCAATTGTCGGAGTGCGTGTCCCAACTCTGAACGATTCCCATGTTCGCCTGAACGACCGGCACCCCCGCCTGAACCAGTCGTCGGGCCAGCAGTAGCGATTGACCAAACTGATTGCGGCCATATCGGTCGCGAACTTTCACAGGTTCCCGGTCCAGACGAAACGCGCCAGCCACGCGACCGGATGCGAGCAACTCGAACGCCTGCCGTTGGTGATCTCGAAACGCGGGGTCGCCGATGTCACCCGACCCCAGATGTTCGAGCAGATTCCGACGTTGTTCGACGCGGGCGGGATCGGTGCCTTGGGGCAGGGCGAAGGCGTCCATCTTGAATGTCGGTGAGTTGGGATCCTGTGTCACCAGCATCGGATCGTGGGATGGTCCGAGGAAGCCAGCATGTTGGCCAGGCCACGTCAGCGGCCCCTCGATCAGGGAGTGCGGCAACGTCACTCCATTCGGAATGCCGTCGTGACGTGGGCGAAGATAGTTCAGTGCGGCGGCATAACACGGCCAGTCCCGGCGCGACAGGACGTTGTCCAGATCGGTCCCTCGTTGGTTCGGCATTGTTGCGCCGGTGAGCAGCCTGTGAGTCCCTGGAAGGTGACCGTTTTCCCGGTGTGACATCGACCGGACGAGCGCCCAGCGCTGCATTCGGTCTGCGAGCTGCGGTAGATGCTCACAAACCTGGATGCCGGGAACGGTGGTGGGGATTGGTTTGAACTCCCCGCGGATTTCGGTGGGTGCGTCCGGCTTCATGTCCAACGAATCAATGTGGCTCATGCCACCCGTGAGATTGACGAAGATGACCGACCGCGTCTTCCCCCCCGACACATTGCCTGCGGCGGTGGCCTGGCTGTTGTCTACGGTGGGTACGCCGAGGCTGATCGCGGCACCCGCTCCAATTTTCAAGAAACCACGGCGAACGAGGGCGGGCGAGTTCTGCATGGTAGATTCCGGCATTGAAGGGATACCCAGCGGTGGTGTCATGATACCGCCCGCGAGCAGAGAACCGCAACCAAGCATTGCCAAGATTGGGAGATGGTCCAATCTGTGATGGAGGCTGTTTGTATCACCACGCTGTAAAAGCCCAGCAACTGACCGCTACGGCTGTTCATCCAGCACACTGCGCTTGATCTCGGCAATCTTCCGAACGGTTAACCAGCCCCGAAGCTGGTAGCCGCTCTTGCGGAGATTCTCAGCCGTCGGCTCGGCACCGGGGCTGCCGCCATTCTGGCCGGCCGTCAAGTGAATGCGATCTACCAGCGTGCCGAACCAGTCGTCGGAGCGGCGTGTAAAGATCTCACGCTCCAGATCCAACAGCGGGCAACCGCGTTCCTTCGCCAGTTCTCGCAAAGCGTCATTGAACTGCTTCGTGCGGTCAAGTTGAGCCTTGAACGGCGGGATCGTGTTCAGCACGGGAATCGCCCCGCGGTCGAGGATCAGGTCGAGTACCTTCCCCATGTTCTTGCGGTAGTCCTCGATCGAGACACCGTCCTCGACATCGTAAATACCACACTCAATGGTCACCATTCGCGGCTTGTACTCGTCGAGCATTTTCTCCAGCTTGGGAAGCCCACGTTTGCCGCCGTCAATGAGCATGCCCGACTTCAGCCCGCTCTCGGACGTGTAAGCCCGGTAGTGTTCCAACTCTGTGCGACACAACCACCAGCCGTCGGTCTTGTCCTTCGCCTCGGTGTGCATCCACTTCAGAATCGCGGTGTCCTCGGGTGTCTTTCCCTTACCGCTGCGTGGCCAGGTGCCGTATGGATTCGCGATTGTCATGGAACCGCCGACGTGAATCACGACGCCCTCGTTGCCGCGGAACTTGGCCACCGCTTTCTTCATCGCGGCTGTGTAGTCCCACGCCTCGGGGAGCGGCTCCTCACTACGTCTCGCGCCGAACCGGTGACCCGTCGCCTCCATCTTCACGGCGTAGAGCGAACTCTGGGCGGTGACGTACAGCGTCTTCAGATCCTTCCCGCCGAACGTGCAATTGGACGGATCTTCGGGAAAGAATATCAGCCCCAGCGTCTTCCCCTCGGGGCTAACGACTTGAATTGCCTTGAGCGAGGGTTTGGTGAGGTACAGGTTGCCGTTGGTATCGACCGTCAACCCGTCGCCACCCAGCCGACCCGGTTGCTTGGGGTTCTGCTCCAGTTTGCACAACACCACAGCCTTGCCAACAATGCCTGGCCGTTCGATTGCATATACCAGCACGTCGGCCGACCCCGAAGGGAGAACGATCAGCTTCTTCTCGTCTGGGCTGAGAAGCACGCCATTGGGTCGCGGCAACCCATCGAGAAGTCGAACCGCCTTGCCAGCAGCGGGGAGGTAAAACACAGCCGAGATGTCCGGCGAAGTGAAGTAGATGCCGCCGGTACGGTCGATCACGAGATCGTTCGGCGTGCCCAGAGGTTTGGTGTCACAGGCATCCGACAGCACTGTGATCTTCTTTGTCTCGACATCGAGGGCGATCAACTTCTTCGCCCCACCCTGGCAGGCGATGAGCCGCCCGCGAGCATCGACCATGAGGCCGTTGCAGCCTTCGCTGTTCTCGAGCACGGTCGAGACTTTGCCGTCGGTATCGACCTTGTGAATGCGGTTGTTCGGGATGTCGCTGAAGTAGACGTTTCCGTTGCCATCCGCAGCTGGGCCTTCGGTGAACTTGAAACCAGTGTGAACCTTGGTGATCTCACCCACAGGCCCGACGCCGGCAATGGGCTTCACCACGGGTTCGGCCGCGTGGGCCAGCGTGCTCATGAGGATGAACGAGCACACTATTGCGGGGAAAGGTTGATACATGGCGTTTACCTGTCTTGAGCAGTTACTGTGTGTGTCTTCATCGGGTGAAAGTATGTCGTCGCGGGAAAGCCCATCGCCATCAAGCCGGAGGGCGGCTGCCTCCATGATTGGCGTAGCGATCGACTCTGCGCGGTTTCCTCGATCAGCAATGATCCGGGCGGGTTAATATAAGCACGTTGACGAAGGATCTCGAACTCGAATTGCTCGGAACGGACGAGTGCGACATCGAGCGCAGCTACGCCTCTGGATCGTGGATAATTGGCTCACACCGAGGAGGATGCCCGATGCGAGTCCGCCGTCGCTGTCGATTCCGAAATAGTACCTCCTCGACAGCGATGCATTCCCAAAATTCGAGAATATCGAACTGAGGAACATCATGTTGGACACGACCGTTTCGATTGGCGGTGTTCGGGTGCCCCGGTTCCTGTATGGAACCGCATGGAAAGAGGACGAGACGCAGCGCCTGACTTCCCTGGCACTTCAGCAGGGGTTCCGAGGCATCGACACAGCTAACCAGCGTCGCCATTACCATGAGGTCGCGGTTGGAGATGCCATCTCCGAGGCGATCGCGAGCGGCCTGGTGACCCGCGACGAGTTGTTCCTCCAAACCAAGTTCACGTTCCGGCGAGGGCAAGATCATCGGCTGCCTTACGACCCCGATGCATCCATCTCGGTGCAGGTCGCGCAGTCCTTCGCCAGTTCCTGTGACCACCTGAAAACCGATACCATCGACTCTTATGTGCTGCATGGTCCCACTGGCTCGGTCGGCCTGACCGAAGCCGACTGGGAGGCGTGGCGAGCAATGGAAACTATTCACGACAGCGGCCGCGTTCGCTTACTCGGTGTCAGTAACATCTCGCTCGAACAACTCAAGAAGCTGTGCGGGGGAGCACGTGTTCGCCCCGCCTTCGTGCAGAATCGGTGCTATGCCGCCCGCAGGTGGGATAGCGACATCCGGTCGTTCTGTGCGGACAACGACGTGACTTACCAGGGGTTCTCTCTGCTGACGGGTAACCGCGAGTTGCTGCGTCGTCCCGAGTTGGTCCGAATCGCGGAACGTTACGAACGGTCCGTGAGCCAGATCGTGTTTCGGTTTGGTCTCGATGTCGGCATGATGGTGCTGACCGGGACCACCAGCCCAGAGCACATGCGGGCTGACCTTGATGTCTTCGGGTTCCAGTTAGAGCCTGGAGAAGTCGAGCAGATCGAAAATCTTGCCATTACATGACGGCCAGCGACACAACGCACAAGTGTCGCCGTCCTCGAACGATAAGGTTTGCCATGTCATCCTTTGCGTGCTCGGTCCTGTGTGTTTCAATGGTGTGGCTCGCGTTCGGTTCGTCCGAGTGGAACGGCCAAAGTCTCGCTACTTCGGCAGACGAGAAGTCAAAGCCCGTGCCGACAGTGCGGTTTCCGTTCGATGAGGATCAGGCGAAACGATTCCAGGACGACTACTCGCAGGCCATGGGCGTGTCCAAGGAACTGACCAACGCGATCGGGATGAAAATGATCCTCATTCCTGCGGGCAGTTTCGACATGGGACCCAATGGCAGCAAGTATCGTGTGACGCTTGCCCGGCCGTTCTACATGCAGACCACCGAGGTCACGCTCGCCCAGTACCGCAAGTTCAAACCAAACTACCAGATCATGGGCGCAGATGCCGAATTCAACGAGGACGATCGACCAGCAGCTGCGATCAGTTGGAATGATGCCCGTGCGTTCTGCGAGTGGTTGACGAATCAAGAAGCAGAGAAGAAGGCAGGGCGGGTGTATGCACTTCCCACCGAAGCGCAATGGGAATGGGCAGCGAGGGCAGGAACGGCGACAGCACGCTATTTTGGTGAGACGGACAAGGAGCAGGCTAAGTATTCCTGGTTCAACGTGACCTACACCCCCAATCCCAAGAACGAAACGAAGAATCGCGGACGACAGCCCGTAGCGAAGTTACTCCCCAATGCCTGGGGATTACACGACATGCTTGGCAACGTCTGGGAGTGGTGTGCCGATCGGCGTGAAGACCCCACGACGGGTGAAGTTCGCGATCCGGTGATGCGAGGCGGGTCGTGGCGATCAGGCGCGTTTCATTGCACCGCTGTCGCGCACGATCCAGGTGCGCCAACGATAAAGGCGGACAACATCGGCTTTCGTGTTGTTTACACGATCACGAAGGAGAAGTGAAATCCACAGTAGCCGTGTTTGACTGTTTCGGATGTTCGGAGCCACTTGGCACTGACCCTGTCACACATCGTAGAGGTTCGGTTCTGCACATTGAACTGCGACCTGGTTGGCGGACGGCCGCTTCCGCAAATCCGTACTGCGTTGTTCTTGATAACCTCCTAGCAGGTCAGGTTCCTGACAGTCAGTACTTCGCGGGATTGTGTGCGGCTTCGATACACGATATCACAAGTTGTGCCATTCCTTCGCCAGTACCGCACACTTCGACTACCTCAATCGCCTACGAACCGGAATTCCAGGCGGTTCCGGGTCTTGGCACGCACGGTGCTTACGCCTGAAGTTATCAACACGGGGTGCGCTCCACCCAGACCAGAGGAAACATCATGTCACGAATCTCAATCGATCACCGGACCATCTCCTCGCTCACGCACCTGAGACGTGCATTGGTCATCTTTGGTTTGTCCCTGTGGTTCCGCGCCTCGATGGATAGAGTGGGTTCGTGATCGGTGAACGGTGTGTCGAGTTGTGAGTTAGTTGAGTTTGGGCATGATGAACAGCCTCGCGAAAGGTTAGGAGTGTCCCCGTGCGTGAACGTACTCTCGCAATCATTCTTGCTGGCGGTAAGGGCACTCGGCTCGAACCACTCACGACCGACCGAGCCAAGCCGGCTGTTCCCTTCGGGGGCAGTTACCGGATCATCGACTTTACGCTCTCGAATTGCGTCAACAGTGAGTTGCTGCAAATTCTCGTTCTAACGCAGTACAAATCGCACAGTGTCGATAAACACCTTGATCTCGGGTGGAAGCAGTATTTCCCGCGAGAACTTGGGCCATTTCTAAATGTGGTGCCTCCTCAACATCGGATCGAGGGAGAGTACTACCGCGGCACGGCTGATGCCGTGTATCAAAATCTCGATGCGATTATCGAAGCCCAGTCCGACACCGTTCTTGTTCTGGCAGGTGATCACGTTTATACGATGGATTATCGATCGATGATCCGGTTCCATCGGGAGTCTCGTGCGGATGTGACCATCGGGGCTTATCGCATACCTACGGCCGAAGCAGCGGGCCAGTTTGGCGTGATCGAGGTCAATCCCGAACAGCGGGTGATCGGCTTCCAAGAAAAACCACGACAGCCGATACCGATTCCGGGCGACCAGAGCCACTCGCTCGCCTCGATGGGGATCTACGTCTTTTCCACCAAGTTTCTCATCGAGATCCTTCGAACGAACGCAGCCATTAAAGGTGGTGGGTACGATTTTGGTCACAACATACTCCCGCAAATCTACCCAACGCAGCGTGTCTATGCCTATTCGTTCTGTTCACCAACAGGTGAGCAAATGTACTGGAGAGACGTGGGGACGATTGACTCCTACTTCGAAGCACATCAGGACCTCCTCCAACCCGTTTCACCGTTCAAGTGGCGGGATCGTCGGTGGCCCATTCGAACGTACAAGCCGAACCTTCCGCCTCCACTGTTGCTGTCATCTGCAGGCAATGACGCCTCGGCACTCTCCAATTGCATCGTCTGCGCGGGGACTGTAATTCAAGATGCCCACATCTCGGGATCGATCGTGAGTCATGAATGTGTGATTCACCCCGGCGCATGTCTGGAGGACACGCTGCTCCTGGGCCGCGTCGAGATTGGGGCAGGTGCACGGTTGCGTCGGACGATTGTCGATAAAGACTGTCGCATTCCCGCGAACGCTCAGATCGGCTACTCCGTTGATGCTGATCGGGCGCGAGGCTTCACCGTGTCCGCGGGGAACGTCACCGTGGTCCCACGCGGCTATCAGGGTACTTGAACGAGAGCGATCAGCGACCCGGTTCAGCAAGTGTGCTCAGATACGCGAACAGGTCGGCGACTTCCATATCGGTCAGCTTATCCAGGAGATTTGCAGGCATCAGCGATGACTCCACCGGTTGCTTCGCAGTGATGTTCTCGCCAGCAATGCGGACCGATGTGTCTGCACTCGTCTGGAGAATCACGCCGTCGGTCGCTTCGTAGATCAGCATCCCGATAAACACTTTGTCGGCGTTCGTGGTGATCCGCACGGGCCGATATCGCGGTGACACATCCTTGCTCGGCTGAAGGATCGATGTGAGCAAGTCCTCGCGACCGAACCGCTTGCTGATGCCCAGGAGCGACGGACCAAGTGCCCGGCCGCCGTCGTGACACGCAGCACAACTCGCCTTCGCGAACACCGCCTTGCCGCGATTGGCGTTGCCCTGATCCCACGGGATTCCAGGCTGTCGCTTCTTCCAACCCGCCGCGTCGAAGCCATCATTTGTAGCAAGTAGGGGAACAAGGTCTCTGCGATTCTGGCCAACCCAGGCCAGCCAGCGTTTTGTGTCCATGCCCAGCTTTTGCTTGGTTCGTTTTTCCAGCAAGGCGACCACTGCGAAGCGCGCGGCCTTGTCCTCTTCTGGGAGTCGTTGCAACGCCTTCAGCGCTGCGACAAGCTCGGAACGCCAGCGCAATTCGGGGAACGTCACGAGTGCTTCAGCCGAAGCTGTGACAGCCTTGGGATCGAACGACTCCAGCCCGGCGATGAACTTGCGGTCGTCGTCGAGTTTCGGATAGGTGGCGAGCACCTTCACAACGGAATCCCAAGCCCAGGCTTATCCCACAAGCGAAGCATCAGAAACCGGCTCTGAGCTTCCGGCAACGCACCCATAAGTTCGACGACGCCGGGAGTCCAGGTGAAGCCGGGTTCCGTGGCCGCATAGGCCAGGAACCGTGTGGCCGCTTCGACCCGTGGAATGTTGAGCGCCTCGACCAGCAGGAGATGTTCCGGTCGGCCGAATTCTTGCTGCCGGGCAACCTCATCCGCGAGCGTGGGATAACGAGCGCCAAGTGCCGTGGCGACTTCAGTAACACGTAGCGGCCAGAATGTATCGCGAGGGGACTTCTGATCGGCTGCCTTCTTCTCAAGCGTGACCAGGCAACTTGCGATCCCCGCGACGATCCGGGCATGGTCAGCCTGGTCACTACCAAGCCGTGAGAGCATGGCGAGATAACTGAGATCGCTCTCCACTCGGCTCTCGGCATCGATTCGGCGGAGGATAACTGATGAGTGCCACGAAGACTCGCTTTGGACGCATGCAAGAGTGCGGAATAGCTCGTGTGTCAACACCAAATCTTTCGCTGGGTAGGCATCTTCGCACGCGGCTATCACAGCGCTACGTTGTTCAGGAGTGGGTTTGTTGCGGAGCGTGTATCCCTCGAAGATCGTTCCCTTGGCCGTGGGTTCTGACAGATCTCCGAGGGCAAGCTGGATGATGCGGACTGCCTGAAGTTTCTCTCCTTCGGAAGTCGATTTCAGCCGAAGTAATCGGATCGCGGTGTTCAGCGACTCGGTGGGATTCTCGATCACTTCAACCAGAGCGATCGCAAGTTCGGTTTGGGTGTCGAGACTGGTGCCGAGCGGCACCACGAGTGGTTTGAGAGTGCGAGCCGCTGCCATGCGAACCAAGGGGTCGGGGTGCGACAGGTTCGGCCTCACAGCTTCCTTGAGTTTTGGCGTCCACGCGAACTGAAGACCTGCCCGCGACATCAATTCAAGCGTGGTGCGGCGAAGGCGTACGTCCTGGCTGTTGCAGTCCGCGAGCCAGCGTTTCGCGTCGGCGTCGGTCCATTCGAGGGAACGCTTCGCCATCGGCAACTGCTTCGCCTCGCCGCCCTTCTCGAACGAAATGCGGTAGACGCCGCCGCGTGTGCCACGGCCGCCAATGCTCACGAACAACTCGCCGGTAGTGGGATGCACGGCCAGCGCCGTCGGGGCGAAGCCGCTCGTGCCGATCGCCTCCGCGAACACCTCGGGTTTCCCCTGGTAGGTCGAATCATTCGCGGTGAGTGGCACGTAGTGGATGCGGCCGAATGTCCAGTCCGCGAGGAAGAACCCACCACGATACTTCTCCGGAAAGTGCGAGTGCCGATACGCTGCCACGCCCGTTGGTGAACCGCGACCCAGGTAACAGACCGGCGGCACGCAATCCACGAAGTACGGCGGCTTTCGCCAGAACTGCCCGAGTTGCGGAGAACGCCATCCGTAGTTTCCGCCTGGAACAATGTGGTAGAAGCGGCAAGGTTCGTACCACGGCAAGCCGACACAGCGTTCGTTGTCCGAGTCGTAGGTGAACGGTTCGCCGTCGAGGTTGAAGTCGAACGAGTAAGCATTTCTGAAGCCGTCCGCGACCACTTCGACCTGGCGCGGGAAAGACATCCCCCAGAAGCTTGGGCGATCGGGCGAGATACGGAGCAGGGTGCCCGCGACAGGTTCCTTCACGGGCGAACGCGACGACGTGATCGTTTGTCTTGAGACTCCGGCCTGGTTACCGCACAGAAGGTAGAGCCAGCCATCGGGACCGCGGCGAACGGCGTGAGCATCGTGTTCGCCCGTGGTCTTCAGCTTGAGGAGGGTCTCGCGTGCTGTCAGTTTGACCTTGCCGTTGTACCCCCGGTAATGCTGGAGCCCGCCGTCGACCACGACGTAGAGCGACTCGCCCTCTGCGAAGAGGCCCATCGGGCCGTCTTTCAACCCCTCGATCAGGTTGATTGCTCGGTCGAAAATGCCGTCGCCGTTGTCGTCTGCTAACACCCGAACGTAACCCCGGCCCGCAACGAGAACACGGCCGGCGTCGTCGATGGTCATTGTGTAGATGTCGGGGGCAATCGCATTGTCTGCAACGAGCGTTGCAACGAACCCTGCCGGGACCGAGATGTCCGGTGCGGGCGGTGGCGCGATTGGAGAAGTCGCAAGCACGAGCAACAGAGCAGGGTACATGGGAGGGCTCCGCGGGTTGTGACGAGTTTACCGCGCGCGGTGGCCGAATTGCGAACGATCATGAGATTCTGAAAAAAGGGTCTCCGTCATAGTTGTTTTCTGGTGGGGCAGGGATTCTTGCCTGCCAGGCAGAGCTTGGGCAGACAGGAATGCCTGCCCCACCAACACCAATCCTTCCGCAAGAATGACAGTGATTCTGAAAAATGTTGCACGAAAAGCGGCCGTGGCCCCCACTATTGAGGGTGAACGTTCGGAACGCTCTTGAAAGGGATACGATCCATGATCCGGCTCACGCTCCGCACCCTGCTCGCGTACATCGACGATACGCTCGAACCTGATGAGGCTCGCGTCCTGGGAACGAAGGTCGCGGAGAGCGAAGAAGCCCAGAAAATCATTGAGCGAATCAAGCAGGCGACCCGACGGCGTGGGCTGGGGGCACCCGTGAGCGCGGGGAACCAGGAAGATGGTTCCAACCCGAACGTCGTCTCGGAATATCTCAGCGATAATCTCAGCCCTGAACAGGTTGGCGAACTCGAAGAGAAGTGCCTCGATTCCGACCTCCACCTGGCGGAGGTTGCCGCCTGCCATCAGATTCTGACCGTGATTCTGACCGACCCGGTTCGCGTGCCCCCGACGGCAAATCAGCGAATGTACAAGCTTGTCGGTGCTCCTGCTTCAGACCCCAATCGCAAACCCGGGAAGACATCTCCAGTTGGTGGGGTTGTGCCAGTCGTGGAGGATCGACCCGACGCGGATGACCCCGATGCCGCACTGCTTCTGGGTATGAAGCGGTTTGCCGAATCCGATTCCTGGGCTGGGCGGATTGGTCTGGTCACTGCCGTTGGGGTCGTCGCTGCCACAATGGCCCTTGCGGTGTTCTTCGCGTTACCGCAAGGGCAACCACAACCACCTGAGACCTCGAGTGTAGCTCGCGCTCCCGTGGCTCCGCTCCCAACCCCCGTGCCACCCAAGAACGTCGCCCCGGATCCCAAGGTTGTTGATCCAAAGAAGGCCGATCCCGTCGAGCCAAAGAAGGTTGATCCCGTTGAGCCTAAGAAGATCGATCCCGTCGAGCCGAAGAAGGTCGACATGACCGATCCCAAGGTGGGCGGCCCGAAACCTGAGGACCTTGCACCGCTCCCAGGTAATGAAGAAGTTGGGAAGATCGAATCGACAAACGTCATCGTTCTGACACGCCAACCCGAGGGAGTCGCGAAGTGGACACGGCTCGATCCCGCGGGTCGGAATGCAATTCGGGCGAATGATCCTGTTGTTGCTCTCCCCGGCTATAAGGCCGACATCAAGCTCACGTCCGGTGTTCAGGTTCACCTTTGGGGGAACCTACCTGAGCAGGTGTTGGTAAAGCCGCCGTTGATGGAATCGCGGGTTCGGTTCCACCCGGCAGCGGGCGGGCTGGACGCGGACCTCACCCTTGATGCTGGACGAATCTACCTGACCGCAGGAAAGCCCGCAGGAGCCAAGGTGCGACTTCACATCGGCACCGAAGTCTGGGACGTGCAACTGCGCGATGAAAAATCAGAAGTGATGGTTCAACTCAGCACGGCATTCATCCCGGGAACGACATTCGCTCGAACGGGTGGGGAGAAGCCGAAGTCTGAGGTGCATCTGGTCGTTCTCCGTGGAATGATTGATTTCAACGCCCCTGCACGATTCAAGAAGTTCGACGGTATGAATGCCTGGACCGAGGTGACCTGGGATAGCAAACAGGGCCAGTTGTCCGATCCGCATGCCGCTCCCAAGGACGATCTGGCCGCGAGCAAGATTCCCAGCATTGAAGCCGAGTATGGCAAGGCCGTGCAAAAGACCCTCAGTGATGCCCGCAAGGATCTATCCAACCCCGAAGGCGTTCGCGTGCTGCTGAAGGAACGGCTCGTGATGGATCCCACGGACCGCCTCCGCCCTGGCATGTCGGGCGCTGAAATCGTCATGATCCTGTTCCCGACGCAGTGGGCCGCGTATGCCCAGGCCGCGATCATGGATGGAGCCGATTCCGGTGAGCTACTCAAGGATATTCTCGACCTGCTACGGAACGAGTCGCGGAGTTACGTTCGGCAGGCCGCGATCGTCGCACTGAGTAACTGGATCGCCCGGTCGCCCGAAAACACCGATCTCCTGGTGAAGGGGATGGTCGAGAAAAACTGGCTGCCCGAAGTCGCGGAGCAGTTCGCACAACTGATGCGTGGGTACTCCTCGGCCGACATGAAGGATCCCATCGCTGCCAAGACAGGTCTCGACAAACTCGTCGAGCTTCTGGACGATCCCCACCTTGCGATTCGTGAGGCCGCTCTCGCGAACTTGCTCGCGTTTTATGCCGGTCCTGAAACCGGGATGAATCGTATTCTCACCAGCACCGACATGGCAAATCGCGAAGCGAATCGCGCAGGTGCAAATGAAGCAAAGCTCAAGGCTTGGGACGCTTTTCTCAAAGCCTGGAAAGAGAATGCCGAGGCGATCAAACGTCGCATGGCTGATAAGAAGTGATCTGCGGCAAACGGCCGTGATCGACCAAGTACTTGAAGTCGCCGCAGGAACATGGGGAATCGTTCCCATCTCCCGCGGTTGCTGCACGAATGGGGGACATACGGTAAGCGGGAGCGAAGGTTGAGTTATGAATGGTGCGTGAAAAACGCCTCAAGTGGGTTGCGTTCGCAGGGCATCACGGTTCTACTGTGAGCACTTCTCCGGAGGTGGCTTCAACGGATTGATCTTTGATACAGTCGCGGAGGCGCCACAATGACTGTAGCACCCGATTTCTTCGAGACTGAGCCTCGGAACTGGCACGCACGCTTGGCAGCCAGCGTCGAGGTCATGCGAGAACTCAGTCTGTACACGGATCCTCAGGAGATGTACGCGGTCTTCGCACGCCGCATGGCTCAACTCTTCCCGGTAAGCCGGCAGCTCACCATATCTCGCCGCGGTCTGCACTCGCCGCAATATCGCGTGACCCGGTTCAATCTCTGGCGAGAGCCTGTGAATCCGTGGAAAGAACTGCATCGACTCCCCGTTCATGAGGGCGGCTTACTCGCGGAACTGGTCTACTCCGATCAACCTCGGATGGTGGAGAACGTCTCGCTGGATGCCGATGATCCCGCATTCGAGTATCTCGGCGGTCAGCGCTCCGTGCTCGCGATCCCGCACTTCGAACAGGGGATCGCGCAGAATGTGGTTGTGCTCGCCCGTGAGGAGGCTGACGCATTCCCACGCGATCGAATTGCCGACCTGGTCTTGCTCAGCAATCTCTTCGGTCGCGCGACGCAAACCCTGGTGCTATCGCAGGCGGTACGCGAAGCTTACGACGCAGTGGATTACGAACTCCGCACCGTTGCCGACATCCAGAAATCGCTGCTGCCTCCAAGCGTTCCCCACATTCCAGGCCTTGATGTGGCGGTTCACTACCAAACCGCGAAGCGTGCGGGTGGAGACTACTACGACTTCTTTCCGCTGCCCGAGGGCAAACTCGGCGTCCTGGTGGCTGATGCCAGCGGACACGGCGCACCCGCGGCCGTGCTCATGGCAATCGCCCACAGTATCGCCCACACTCGGACAGAGCCGCCTACCCGCCCTGGTGAACTTCTCACGCATCTCAACGATCATCTGACGCGGCACTACACCCGGCAAACCGGCAACTTCATGACCGCGTTCTACGCCGTGTTCGACCCCGCGAACGGTACGCTGGCCTATGCGAGTGCAGGGCACAACCCTCCTCGGTTGATTCGATCCGCGGATGGCTCACGCCTGGTACTGAACCGGGCACAGCGGTTGCCACTGGGGATCAAGACCGATGAGACGTATCCGGAACAGGTACTGTCGTTACACCCGGGCGATCAGGTGGTATTCTTCACCGATGGCGTGATCGAGGCGGTCAACGCCGAGGGAGATGTTTTTGGTTCTCAGCGCCTCGATTCAATACTGCCAGGCTCGTTCGAGACTGCCGAGCAATTGTTGCTCTCAATTGTGCGTGATTTCGTGAACTTCACCGCCGGTGTGCCTGTTGCTGACGACCGTACGCTTGTGATTGTGAAGCGCCGCTGACCCTTGTGAGGAACCCTTGCGGCATAGCCAGGATCGTTCAATACCCGCACAGTCCGCGCAATCGGAGACTTCGGACCTGACACAAGTCAAATTGCGTTCTGGTGTTTGCTGAAAGACAAGGTAAGATACAAGACCCTACTACCCGATCTCACCCTCTCGACCCACAACGGGCGACAGGTCTAGCCTCAAGTACTGATCCCGATGTCATCGCAAACACAGACGTTTCCCTGCCCCTTCTGTGGCCGCCGAATGGGTGTCGGGATCGACCTGCTGGGTAAGCATGTTCGCTGCCCACACTGCAAACAGGTCGTTCTGGCACCCATCACTGCTGGCGGTTCACCCAACGGGCCAGCAGCTCCCACGCCAGCTGCGCCTCCCCCAGCACCAGAGCTGCTACCTCCACCGCCCGCGATGCCTCCACCGCCGCCTCCGGTGATGTCGCAACTTCCACCGATGCCGGAGCCGGTGTTCAACATTCTTCCGAAGGAAGCTGCCGACAGCATCCTCAGCGAAGCGGATGAATCCGACGACGAGGTGTTCGGTTCACAAGGCTTCAATCGGATGCCGATTCCACGGCTGCCGGATGTTCTGCCGAACCAGGCACCAAGCCCTTACGGCGCCCCGGCTCCATACGGTGGAAGCCCCTATGGTGCTCCGCCATCATATGGTGCTCCGTCGCCTCCACCTCCTCCGCCGGCGTTTGCGCCGCAGCCCGCGCCTGTTCATGTGCCCCAGCCGTACATGCCAGCGCCTGCCCCAGCGCCGGTCGCCAACAGCAGTCCATTTGCATTCGAAGGTGCCCCGCCTCCTGCTGCTCAACAGCCGGTGCCGGCTCCCGCTCCCATGCCGGCACCGCAAGCGAATCCTATGGGGCTTCAGGCAACGGCGATTGAGGCTAATCCGTTCGGCGGGTTTGATGGGCCACCAGTTCATGTGCCTGCCCCCGCCCCCGTTCCTCAGCCCGCTCGGCCGACGGTAGTGGCTGCCCCTGCTCCTGCTGCTACGCCTGGAAATCCCTGGGCTACGCTGGAACCACAGGGAGCAGCTCCGCAACTCCAGCCGATGCCCGCGCCCGCGTATCCCGCGCCTGCTGCCTACCCGCAGCCTTACTCCGCACCAGCAGCCCCGGCGCCCGCTTACCCGCAGCCGGCACCCGTTGCCGCATATCCGGCCCCAGCACCCCAACCCGCACCGCAACCACAGCAAGTGGAAGAGGTGAGTGAAACGCCGCAGAAGCCTCAGGCAAGGAGCACACGCCTGAAGCCGGGGGCCGCGCCAGCCGCAGCAGGAGGGATCCCGAAACAGGTCGTCTACGGACTCGCGGGTTACGCAGTGCTCATGACAATCCTCGCGCTTTATGGGCTGCTCATGAAGTCGAGCGAGGTTCCACCTGAGCACCCGCTATCCACCATCCCAGACAGTTTTGGAGAGTTCGATCCGGCGCAACGGAAGAAGCTGAGCCTGTATCGCTTCAAGGTTGATGGACCATTGCCAGCGAACCAGGTTGCTCAGCTCGGCGGGAAGATTGAGGTCGGTGGGCTTGAAATCGAGCCTTTGAAGATCGACAAACGAGCACTCGAAATCTTCACCGGTGATTCGAAAGGTCAGAAAGCACCCACCAGCGCACCAGGATCGGCGCTGGTGCTGCGCCTGAAGATCAGGAACAATTCGGACATGCCGTTCTGCCCGCTCGACCCGGCCTTCAGCCGAAAAGGGACGCGGGACGACATTCCGGCGAACCGGATTGTTGTGGGAACGAATCCGCCCTTTGCAGGTGGTCCGTTACTCTGGCCAACAACCAAGGCCGGAACTCGACAGTTTGAGCGTGAACAGGAGAAGGACTCGGAACCCCTCAAACCGGGTGAGACTCGCGAGTACAGCGTCTGCTCGACGACCAAGCCGGAGCTGATTACCGCGATCCGCAAAGCGAGCGATCAGATCCTGTGGCGAGTTCAGGTTCGCCGGGCGCCAGTCGAGTTTCACGGGAAGAGCATCCCCGTGACGGCCATCATTGGTGTCGAGTTTGCCAAGTCGGATGTCCCAAATCTTTGATCGCGTTGATGGGCTTCACCCCCGTGGTCTTTTGCATACCAACACCAAACCCCACGGGATGAACCCCGTGGGGTTTGGCTTTTCAACATCAATAATTACGGGGTGAACCCCGTGGCTCGTAGGCGTCACACCTTTTCAGGAAGGGCGAACGGCTTGCGATAGGCTCGCGTCAGCAACGCATCTGCCTCCGGTGAACCCACGAAACGTTCCGTCTTCGCGTCGAAATCCAGCTTCGGCCCAACCCGCAGATTCTTCCCGTCGAACTTGATGCCGCTGTCCTTCAGGTGATCGGCCATTCGCGTGAGGGCATCGGTTCCGAACTCGTTCCCCGCGAGCTTGCCGAGTTTGGGATCGTATTCTGTTTCCTTGCCGAGTCGGTAGCTGATGTTCCCCAGGTGACAAAGCCCGCTGGAGAGGTGCCCGACTTCAAGCTCCGCGTGGAGTTTCGCGGTGTCGCGGCTGCGGACGCACTCGACGAAGTTCGCGAAGTGGTCGCCACTGATCTTCACGTCGGCGGGCACCTTTGGCACGGGTTGGCCATCGCCCTGACCCTTCGGGTAGAACTTGCCGCCGGCGACGATCCCTCCCTCGAAATGCAGGATGTTGCCGACCGATTGCCCCCGGAAGCCCGGCGATTTCAGGCCACGCGTCTCAAAGATCAGTTGCGTCTCGCCGTAGTCGAACACGCTGACGAGTGCGTTCGGGGTCTGCCCCTGATCGTTGTTCGCGTAGCGCCCGCCAAAGCTAATGACCGACTTCGGCCATGCCGCATTGGGGATGAGCCAGCGTGCGATATCCATCTGGTGAACACCCTGATTCCCCGCATCGCCGTTGCCGAAATCCCAAAACCAGTGCCAGCGGTAATGAACGAGGTTCTCGTGAAATGCCTGTTCTTGCGCTGGCCCGAGCCAGAGGTTGAAGTCAAGTTCCGCAGGCGGAGCCTTGGTCGGTTTCGTGCCGATGTCGCCTCGAGTGCTGCCGCCAGTGCCGCCGTCCTTGTAGCACAGACCGCGCGACACGAGCAACTTTCCGAGCTTGCCGGACTTGGCGAGTGCCGCGAGATCGGCCCAGCTCTGGCTGCTCCGGCTCTGCGTGCCGTGCTGCACGACTCGCTTGTGCTTGCGTGCCATCTCAACGGCGATTCGGCCTTCGTGGATGTTGTGCGAGCACGGTTTCTCGACATACACATCCTTCCCCGCCTCGCAGGCCCAGATCGTCATCAAGCTGTGCCAGTGGTTCGGGGTGGCGATCGAAACCGCGTTCAGTTCCTTGTCTTCAAGTGCCTCGCGAATGTCCTTCAGTGTCTTCGCCGCAGGCAGTTCCTTCTTCGCCTGAGCATCCAGGTGTTTCTTGTAGGTTCGGGTGTCCGGGTCAACGAGATACGCGACCTGGACATTCTTCATGCCGAAATAAGCACCAGTGTGGGCCGATCCCCGGCCATTCAACCCGGCGACCGCGATGCGGATTCTGTCGTTGGCTCCGACAACTTGTCCGGACGACTTGGTGCCGGCGATCGTGACGGTCGCGGCGGTGGCGAGAGTCTGTTTGATGAACGAGCGACGATTGAGGCGGGCCACGGAAGACCTCCAGCAGCAAAGGAGGAAACGGGAATGGGAGGGGACAGCACCTCAACCCTACCCGGCATCGCTGACCTGGGCAAACGATTTCGACACGGCCGCCTGGGGGTTCGCAGGCGAAGGCGGAACGATCTGGTTGTCGCCCTTTCAGGGCGACAACCAAATTCGCGCAGAATCATTTGCGTTTCGCGAATCGTTACGCAGAATTGTACTAATGAACACTGCCGCTGCGGGGGTCGCGGTGTGTTGCGGAAACCGGTCCGACGCACTGCACTGCGCCGTGACGGCCGCATCTGCTATAGTGGGCTGTCCCCAGAGGCACCACGATGACCCCGGCCGAAGTCCGATCCGAGCTTGCTTCGAAATACCTCGATCAACTCCCATACCCGCCATATCCGGTGCAGGAAGAAGCGCTACTGGCGTGGTTCACGGCGGACCAGGGCGTGTTGGTCTGTGCCCCGACGGGGACCGGCAAGACGCTGATCGCACATGCCGCACTTTATGAGGCGCTGCACACCAACACCGTTGCCTATTACACGACTCCCCTGATCGCGCTGACCGAGCAAAAGTTCGCCGAGATGCAGGTTCAAGCGGTTCGCTGGGGTTTCAAGGCCGAGGACGTCGGCCTCGTCACGGGTAACCGCAAGGTCAACCAGAACGCTCGCGTGCTGATCGTCGTTGCGGAAATTCTTCTGAACCGCTTGTTGCACGCCGACGGGTTCGACTTCTCGCACGTCTCTGCGGTGGTGATGGACGAGTTCCATAGCTTCGGCGACCCCGAGCGAGGTATCGTCTGGGAGCTGTCCCTGAATATGCTCCCGAAGCACGTTCGCTTGCTGCTGCTCTCTGCCACCGTGGGCAACTCTGTCGAGTTCATCAACTGGCTCGATCGCGTTCATGGGCGGAAGGTCGAACTTGTCGAAGGCCGCGAACGGAAGATTCCGCTGACGTATCGCTGGGTGCCGGACCAGTTCCTCAACGAGTTGTTGGTGGACATGGCGAAGGGAGACGATGCGACCCGCAAGACGCCAGCGCTGGTGTTCGCGTTCAACCGCGATGAGTGCTGGAGCGTGGCCGAGCAACTCAAGGGCCTGGACTTGATGAACGCCACCCAGAAGGCCGCACTCAACAAGGAGTGCGATCAACTCGAATGGCATCAAGGCGTCGGGCCGAAGCTGAAGCAGATGCTGCGTCGCGGGGTCGGAGTTCACCACGCGGGCTTGCTGCCCAAGTACCGCCGAGTTGTTGAAGACCTCTTCGAGAAGAAGTTGCTTTCGGTCGCGCTCTGCACCGAGACGCTCGCAGCCGGGATCAACCTTCCGGCCCGCTCGGTCGTTGTGACGAGTCTGGTGAAAGGGCCGTTCGGGAAAGAGAAGCTGATCGACCCGAGTTCGGCACACCAGATATTCGGTCGCGCTGGCCGCCCGCAGTACGACACGGAAGGGTTCGTGTTCGCGTATCCGCACGAAGACGATGTGCGAATCCTGCGCTGGAAACAGCAGTACGACCAGATCCCTGAAAACACCAAGGACCCCGGGTTGCTCAAAGCGAAGAAGGCACTTCTGAAGAAGAAGCCGACTCGGAATTCGCAGAAGAAATACTGGAACGATACCGACTTCGAGAAGCTCAAGAACGCGGCCCCGGCCCGGCTCTACAGCAAAGGCCCACTCCCCTGGCGCTTGCTCGCATACCTGCTGAAAATATCGCCGGAGGTGGAGAAGATACGCAGCGTGGTTCGCAAGCGGTTGCTGGATCAACCCCGCGTCGAAGCCGGGATGAAGCAGTTGAATCGGATGCTGATCACCCTGCACAACAAGGGCTTCTTGGTGCTCGACCCGCCCCCGTTAATCGAGGAGCCTGGAGTCGGGAGTCCGGAGTCAGGAAGCGTGAAGGCGGAAGCACCGAAGGCGGAAGCTGCCAAGCCGGAGCCGACACGGGGATTGATCTTCGACATGACGCCGACAAGCCATGGCGAGTCGGGCGCGGCGCTAACCGGAGTGCAATCGAAATCGAAGGCCCCCGTCGCTGAAGCTCTTGGCTCGCCGAGCGCACCCGCTCGCCCCGAATACCTTCCGATCACCGCCACGCCAACACCGGCGCTCGACAAGCTTCTTGTGTTCCGGGCGTGCCATCCACTGTACGGTGCGTATCTTGTTGACCTCATGGCGACCGCAAGTCGCGAGGAACGGATTCAGCTTCTCGAAAGCGTGCTGGAGTTACCACGACCGCTGTTGAAGTATGTGCGAGTGCCGTGGGATCTGTCGCCGGGGCCGCTCCAGACCGAGAAACTCGACCCAGACCTGATCGCGAAGGGTCTCATCACGGCGAAGGTGCCGCCCCCACCAGGTGAAGAAGAGGAAGAAGACGACTTCGTGCCGTGGGATGAACGTCCGCCACTTCTCGCGGAAAAGGCGAGGATGTTGTTCGACGCGCAATACCCCGAAGTATCCGACTTCAACACCACCGCAGTGTGGGCCGCCGGTGAGGTGTTGAACTATGGGAATTTCAACACGTTTGTCACGACCAAGGATCTGACCAAGCAAGAAGGGCTGATCTTCCGTCACCTGCTGCGACTGATCCTTCTCACTGAGGAGTTCGAGCAGATCTCACCAGAGGGAGTTGATGTGGCGGTCTGGCAGGCCGATTTGAAAGAGATTGCGGACAGGCTCACGGAGATCTGCAGGGCAGTCGATCCCACCAGCACGGAAGAAGCGATCAAGAAAGCACACGCGGCGGATGTGGTCGAGGGCGAAGAACACGCGAAGGCTGTTGTCGCGACGACACTGGAACCGCCTCCGAAGTCCGCGGAACCCGAAGAAGAAGACGCTTTCGGCGCGGGGATTGTCGATTAGTGTTTTGTGTTTCGTGTTTAGTTCGGTGCCCCTGTTGTGTTCGCAACTCATGGCTTCATATCGTGACACCAAACACGAGACACGAAACTCCAAAGACGAAACACCGAACACGAAACACCAAACACCAAGCGAAGATGAAGAACACTGCCGTCTTGCTCATTACCTGTCCGGACCGTAAGGGCATCGTCGCGGGCATTGCCGAGTTCCTCTACAAGCACGACGCCAACATCCTCCATGCCGATCAGCACCAGGATGCCGAGGGGAAGCAGTTCCTGATGCGAGTCGAGTGGGATCTCGCAGGGTTCGCGCTGGATCTTGCCGAGTTCCCGCGTCGGTTCGCACCACTGGCCGATCGCTTCGTAATGCGCTGGCGGTTGGAGCACTCGAAGCAACCGCTCCGTGTCGCGCTCTTCGTTTCGAAGTATGACCACTGTCTGATGGACCTCCTCTATCGACACAAAACAGGCGAATTGCCCTGCGACATTCCTCTGATCGTTGCCAACCACCCGGACGCCGAGAAGTGGGGCAAGTTCTACGATGTGCCATTCCACTGCATCCCTGTGCCAGCCGGCTCGAAAGAAGTGGCCGAGAAGGCGCAACTCGATCTGCTTGCGGCCGAGAAGATCGACCTCGTGGTGATGGCGCGATACATGCAAATCCTGTCGAAGGAATTCATCTCGCGCTACCCGCAGCGAATCATCAACGTCCACCACTCGTTCCTGCCGGCGTTCATGGGAGCGAAGCCCTATCACCGAGCGTTCGAGCGGGGGGTAAAGCTCATCGGTGCGACAAGCCACTACGCCACGGAAGACCTCGACGAAGGACCGATCATCGAGCAGGACGTGGTTCGCATCTCGCACCGCGATGGACTCGAAGACCTGCTGGAGAAGGGCCGCGATCTCGAAAAGGTTGTGCTCTCGCGGGCCGTGCGTTGGCACATCGACCACCGCATTCTCGTCTACGACCGCAAGACGGTGGTCTTCGATTGAGAACAGAAGGAAAAAGTAAAAAGTAAAAAAAAGAGCGTGCTTGGTTCCATTTTTCCTGTTTCCTTTTGCCTTTTTCCTTCGCCACGCGCTAGCCGTGATATCATCGACCCCCATGCAACCACCAACACCAACACCAACAAACCCATCACTCCCCCGTGTGCTCGGGGTGTGGATGACGACGGCCATTGTCGTAGGCACCGTCATCGGCTCCGGAGTTTTCAAGAAGGGGCGGAACGTCTCTGAAAACGTGCCCGAGTTCGGGCTTGCGATGGCGGTATGGGTGCTGGGTGGGGTTCTTGCACTCCTCGGCGCGCTGGCACTGGCCGAGGTTGCAGTCCTGATGCCGCGAGCCGGCGGGAACTACGTCTTCTTGCGTGAAGCTTACGGCCGCTGGGCGGGCTTCCTTTATGGCTGGGTCGAGTTCTGGATCATCCGCGCCGCAAGTATTGCCGCGCTCGCCACGATGTTCACGGACTCGTTCCACGATGCTTTGAGGCAGGCCCTTTACCCCGGGGCAACTGTCGAAGTGTTTGGGTTCTGGCCGCGACAACTTCTCACTGCCGCAGTGGTCGTGGGACTCTCTGGGGTTAACGCTCGCGGTACTCGCCTCGGTGGCGGACTTCAGTTCTTCATCACGATTCTGAAAGTTGGATCGCTCCTGTTCATCATTACGCTTCCATTCGCGGTCTTTGCAGCGGTATCCGAACCATCGCATCCGCCGAAACTCGAACACCTCTCACCGACATGGCCTCCGAGTTGGCTCGGCATCAACTGGACAGGGTTCGGTACAGCGCTCATCGGTGTGTTGTGGGCCTACCACGGCTGGATGAACATTGCCCCTGTTGCGGAGGAAGTGAAGAACCCGCAGAGGAACATTCCACTGGGGTTGCTCGGCGGCGTGCTCCTCCTGATCGGGCTGTATTGCGGGGCGAATTTCGCTTACGACCTCGTGCTGTCGCGGGATGCAATCATCGCGAAGAACGAACACGGCGAGCTTTCCTCGACACCGCTGGCCACGCAGTTTTGCCTTGCGTTGCTCGGGCCAATCGGTGCCGTGATTGCATCGGCGATCATCATGACATCGGTATTCGGCGCGTTGAACGGGAACCTGCTTGTCGGGCCGCGGCTACTTTACGCGATGGGTAAGGATGGCCTCGCTCCCACGCGATTGAGCGAGATCCACCCGCGATACCAGACCCCCGTACTGGCGACGGTTGTGCTGACAGGCTGGGCGTGCTTGCTGGTGCTGGGTGTTGGGGCTCTCAGGCAATACACGGTCCCCGTG
>Ga0209181_10001544_pt1 | contig 40036 bp, 31 predicted proteins | sample MAT05_FD_187208 | JGI IMG/M metagenome (GOLD analysis project Ga0209181, IMG submission 187208) | Freshwater microbial communities from Lake Fryxell liftoff mats and glacier meltwater in Antarctica - MAT-05 (SPAdes) (version 2) | ecosystem: Environmental > Aquatic > Freshwater > Ice > Liftoff... | reverse complement strand
GAGACCTACTTCGGTGTTTCGCCTGCGGCCACGCATCCGCGCTCGGTACAGCGCCTGCTGGAAGGCAGCGCCCTGGCCCGCGCCACCAGTGCCGGGCCCACGGCCCGCCCAGCCAACGTTGCGGCCCAGCTTCTGGCCGCACCGGCTGACGCCGACGGCGCGGCCGTCACCGCAGCCGAGGTGTTGACAGGCCCCGGACTTCAGGCCGCGCGGCGCGGCATCTTTGCGCTGGACCGGTCCGACATTTTCAACCTTCTCGTCATCCCGCCCTATGCGCCTGGCGCCGACGTGGCCGCGGCTGACCTCAGCAATGCGCTGACCTATTGCCGCGCCCGCCGCGCGGTGCTGCTGGTGGACCCGCCTGCAGCCACCGACACAGTGAACGAGGCCATTGACCACGCCAACGCCGTGGGCCGCGACACCAACGCCGCATTCTTCTTTCCCCGCATGCGCGCGCCCAACCCCCTGCGCAACAACGCGCTGGAAGACTTCGCACCCTGTGGCGCGGTGGCCGGCGTCATCGCCCGCACCGACGCCTCGCGAGGAGTCTGGAAGTCGGCTGCCGGTATCGAGGCCACGGTGAATGGCGCGCAAGCCCTGGCGGTGAAACTCACCGACGGGCAGAGTGGCGACCTGAACCCCCAGGGCGTCAACTGCCTGCGTGACTTTCCCGTCTACGGCCGCGTTGTCTGGGGCGCGCGCACGCTGGCCGGCGCCGACCCGCTGGCCTCGGAATGGAAGTACCTGGCGGTGCGCCGTACGGCCCTGTTCTTGGAGGAAAGTCTGTACCGCGGCACCCAATGGGTCGTGTTCGAGCCGAACGACGAACCGCTGTGGTCGCAGATTCGCTTGAACCTGGGTGCCTTCATGCACAACCTGTTCCGCCAGGGTGCGTTCCAGGGCAGCACCCCACGCGAGGCCTATTTCGTCAAGTGCGACGCGCAGACCACCACGCAAAACGATATCAACCTGGGCATCGTGAACATAGCCGTCGGTTTTGCGCCACTCAAACCTGCCGAGTTCGTGGTCATTCGCTTGCAGCAAATGGCCGGCAACGTGGCCACCTGAATCGAGGAGCAATCACCATGGCCCAGTTCTCCGTCAATGCCAGTCGCTTCGACCCCTACAAGAACTTCAAGTTCAGGGTCAAGTGGGACGGCCGCTATGTGGCTGGCATCAGCAAATGCTCGGCGCTCAAGCGCAGCACCGAAGTGGTGGAACACCGCGAAGGTGGCGACCCCAGCACCGGCCGCAAAAGCCCGGGCCGCACGAAGTTCGAAGCCATCACGCTGGAGCGCGGCGTCACCCACGACACCGCCTTCGAGCAATGGGCCAACAAGGTGTGGAACTTCGGCTCTGGACTGGGCGCAGAGGTGTCGCTGAAAGACTTCCGCAAAGACCTGATCATCGAGGTCTACAACGAAGCGGGTCAGGTGGTGTTGGCCTACAAGGTGTACCGCTGCTGGGTCAGCGAATACCAGGCCCAGGCCGATCTGGATGCGAACGCCAATGCAGTGCTGATCCAGACCCTGAAGCTTGAAAACGAAGGCTGGGAACGCGACTACGACGTGGTCGAGCCCAGTGAGCCGAGCTTCACCGAGCCGGCCTGAGCGTCAACGCGAGCCGTCAGCACCCTGTTTCGGCACAGCTGAAGCCCATGCCGGTCGCCCCTGATGCCACGCCATGACCCTGTCTGACGACACCTGCCTCACGCTCTTCGAACGCGGCGCCGCGCGCCACGCGATCGATCGCGCGCTGCTGTTGGCCGCCAGCGGCGGTGCGCCGCCGCTGGCGGCCCTGGACTGGGCCGACGTGCCCTTGGGCTGCCGCGATGCACACCTGATCGCCTTGCGCCTGGCCTGGTTCGGACCGCACTTCGACGCCACGCTGGCTTGCCCGGCCTGTGGGCAAATGCTGACGCTTTCGTTGGACCTGCGCGCATTGGGCGCTGGGCAGAATGCCGGTGAGCCGGGAGACCCCGCGCCGTTGTTCGCGCTTGCGCCGACTCTCGGGCCCGTGACGTTGGCGTCGCTCGGCCTGAACGTTCGCCGACCCACCTCTCGAGACCTGGCCGCGGTGGCTTCGGCCCGCAGCGTGGACGAGGCGGCGCAGGCCCTGCTGCTGCGCCTGAGCGATGGCGCCACACCGCAGGGCGGGTGGACGGCCACGCACGCGGCTGCAGCGGATGCCGCGCTGGACGTCGCCGACCCACTGGCGCGCATCAGCGTGGCGGCGCAGTGCGAGCACTGTCTGCATCCTTTCACGATGCCGCTCGACATCGCGGCGGTGCTGTGGGACGAACTGTCGGCGCAGGCGCGCAGCGTGGCGCAGCAGGTGCATGCACTCGCGGGCGCATACGGCTGGAGCGAACGCGACATCCTGGCCATGCCGCCCACACGGCGTGCCCTGTACTTGCAGCAGGTCTTCACATGAGGTGCAAGGCTCTGCTGATGACGATTTCCCGCCTGGCGGGCCCGGCCTCAGGCCGCCGGGTGCCCCCATGAGCCCGACCGCCCAACCCGGCCAGTCCAGCCAAACGGGCCAGAACGACCTGACGGGCCCGACGGGCCCGACGGGCCTGCTGCGCGGCCTGGCCGCGCGCGCTCTGGGACAGGAAGCATCGCTGCGCTCACAGCGCGCGGCTGCACTGCCCTGGCGCGCGGGGCCTGTCGAGCCCGCACCCTGGGTCGCGGATGCAGGGCTGCTGCGCGCAAAGGGCGCTGCGCCACCGGACGATGCCCACGCCCCGGCAGCGACGCCGCACTCCGGCGTTGCGCGACAAGCTGAGCCGCTGCTGCGCGCCACGGCCACGCCCGCCGCAGCTGTCGGTGCATCGGGTACGCCGGCGTCGACAGCCGTCGACCGGCCTGCTGCGAAGGCGCAAGCGTCGGTTCAGCAGCCTGTGCTGGCAGTGCCGCCACCGGGCCGGGCGAAGGGTGCGCTGGCGCAGGCTGTGACGCCATTGGGGCAGCTCACGCCGCCCACGCCACCCACGCCACTCGTGCCGCTGACGCCATCTGCCGAGCGCACGGTAGAGGTGGCCGTGCGCCGCGATCCCGGAGCCTGGGGGCCGGATCAGTTCAACCCCACACCGCTGCTGCCAGCGGCCACGCAGGCTCCAGCGACTGCATTCGCGTCTGCGACGCCCGCGCACAGCGACCGCCGCGCGGCGTCCCCCGCCGCTCAGTCCCCACGCGAAGTGCACATCAGCATCGGCCGCGTCGAACTCACGGCCCTTGCTGCTTCACCGTCTGCCCCGTCAGCGCAGCGACACGCGCCACGGCGCGAGCCAGGCGACGGCCGCTCGCTGGCCGAATACCTGCGCGCTGGCGCGCCCGGTCGCAAGGACCGCCCTGCATGAGCAACGCCCTGGCCCTGGCAGCGGTCACGGCGGTCCTGAAGGACTTGCTCGACACCGGCCTCATCGACCACCAGGTCACGGACACCCTGGGTGCGGGCGTGACCGTCTCGTCGCTGCCGCCCAGCGCGGTGCCGCTGGAAGGCACGAGTGCGGTGCCGCGGCTCAACCTCTTCCTGCACCAGGTCAGCCCCAACGCCGCCTGGCGCAATGTCGACCTGCCCTCGCGCGATGCACGCGGCGGCCCCACCGGCAACCCGCCGCTGGCCTTGGACCTGCACTACCTGCTCAGCGCCTACGGCTTCGAGGAATTGCAGGCCGAGGTATTGCTGGGTTATGCAGTGTTGTTGCTGCACCAGACGCCGGTGCTCGGCAGGGCGCAGATCCGCACCGCGCTCACGCCTTCACCGGTGTCGGCTGCGTTGTTGCCCACCGTGTTCCAGGCGCTGCGCAGTGCCGACCTGGCCGAGCAGGTGGAGATGCTGAAGATCACCCTGTCGCCGCCTTCGGGCGAAGAAATGTCGCGCCTGTGGACGGCGCTGCAGGCGCCTTACCGGCCCACCGTCACGCTCCAAGTCTCGGTGGTCTTGATCCAGCCGCAGCGCACGGCACGCGTCCCGCTGCCGGTGCTGCGCCGCGGTGCGCTTGACGAGGGTGTGGTGGTCACACCCGGCTTGGTACCGCCGTACCCCACCCTGGAAACCCTGACCGTTGCCGCGCACGGCACACCATCGGTCTTGCGCCTGGGCGACTTGGTCGAGGTGACGGGCCACCACCTGGGCGGCACAGCGCGCCGCCTGATGCTGCGCAACGAGCGCTTTGGTGTGGAGGAGGTCATCAACCTGCCCGACAGCACGAACGAAGCCGCCTTCAGCTTCAACGTGCCCGCGCTGCCTGCGGCCTTGCCTTCCGGGCTTTACCGCGTGGAGTTGCAAGTCACGCGCCCGGGTGATGCACAGCCCCGTAGCAGCAACGCGTTGCCGGCGGCCCTGGCGTCGGCGATCACCAGCTTCCCGCCGCTGGCCCTGGCGCGCGGCGCCGGCAACGTGCTGGACATCACGCTGGCTTGCGAGCCCGCCGTGCGCGTCGGCCAGAACGTCAGCTTGCTGATGGATGGGCGCGAGGCGCCCGCCCGACCCTTCGCCGCTGACGCATCGCAGCTGAGCTTTCAATTCGCCGACGCGCCACCAGCAGGCGCCACACCGCTGTTGCGCCTGAAGGTGGACGGCCTGGAAAGCGTGGCCGTGAACCGCCTGGCGCGGCCGCCCGTGTTCTTCAACCACCGCATCACGGTGCCGGCATGAACGCACGCGGGCCGATGAACCGGGGCCGCACGCCGGCTGAGTTGGCAGACTGGGCTGCGGGCCTGGATGCGACCGAGGACAGGACCGTCGGCAATAGCGCAGACACGACCGACAGTTTGGATTGGGCCCTGGCCAACCAGCGTTTCCTGACCGCAGAGTTTGCGTTGCTGGCAGCGCGCCTGGGCACGCCAGAACCCGACGCCGGCCCAGCCCCTGTGGCCATGGCAGAAGCCCTGGCCGCAGCCCGCGCGGCGATGCCCCAACCGGCGGCCATCGACCAGATCACGGCTGTCTTTGGCCTGAGCGGATTCGAGCGCCAGGTGCTGCTGCTGCTGGCAGGCGTGGCCATGGACAGCTGCCTGGCGCGCCTCGTACCGCGCCCGAGCTTCAGCGTTGCGCTGTCCGTGTTTCCGGGCGCGCACTGGAGCGCGCTGGCGCCCCTGGCCCCTCTGCGCGCCTGGCGCTTGGTGGAACTGGACGAGACTGAACGAGCCGGCGCACCCGGACCGGCCAATGCACGCCTGCGCCTTGATGAACGCATCCTGCACCACCTGGCGGGCGTGAACCAGCTCGATGCCCGCTTGGCGCCTTTGCTCCAAGCCCAGGCGCCGCCCACACTGATGGCGCCAGGCCATGCTGCGCAGACGGACCGGCTGGCGCTGCTGCTGCGCGCGTGTGCGGCACGCCTGTCGGAAGGCCATTCCGCAGGCCGTTCGGTGGGCAGTTCGGTGGGCCGTTCGGTCGGCCGTTCGGCAGACCATTCAGCAAACCCTGCCAGACCCGCCGTGTTGCTGCTGCATGGACAAGACGCCGACGGCCGCCGAGACGTGGCCGCCGCCGTCGCCACGCGCTGCGGCCTGGAATTGTTTGCGCTGGCGCTGGCCGACATTCCGGCTGCAGCCGCCGAACAAGAGGCACTGGCTGTGCTGTGGCAGCGCGAGGCCGCTCTGTTGCCTGCGGCCCTGCTCATCGACGCCGAAGAAAACGGCCCACGCCCTGCAGAAGGTGACCCCGCCACGGCTGGAGGTGCTGCGGCCAGTGGCGCCACGTTCGTGCGCCGGGTCATGGGCCCTGGCCGCCTCGTTATGGTCAGCGCACGTGACCCACTGTCTGTGCCGGCCCTGGCCCAGGCCCTCATCGACAAGCCCGATGCGGCCGACCAGCGCGCGTTGTGGCATGCGGCGCTGCAGGCTGCTGGTGCAGACGCAAGCCCTGCGCTCCATGCGCAGGTGCAGCAGGTGTCGAGCCAGTTCAGGCTCGGCGCGGCGGCCATCCAGCGCCAGGCCCATGCGCTGGCGCGCCCGTACCCTGCCGAGCCCGATGCAGGTGCCCAAACCGATGTCGATGCCGATGCCGGAGCCGAAGCCGCCAATGTCGACTTGTGGCTCGCCTGCCGCGACCTGGCCCGGCCGCGCCTGGACGAACTGGCCCGACGTGTGCAGCCAAGGGCTACCTGGTGCGACCTGGTGTTGCCGCCGCCCCAACTCGCGGCCTTGCGCCAGTTGGTGGCCCAGGTGCGGCAACGCCAGCGCGTGCACGAGGACTGGGGCTTCGCCGCGCAAGCCAGCGGCCCACGAGGCCTGGGCATCAGCGCGCTGTTCTGCGGCGACAGCGGCGTCGGCAAAACCCTGGCCTCCGAAGTGCTGGCCCTTGAGCTGGGGCTGGACCTTTACCGCATCGACCTCTCGGGCGTGGTCAGCAAGTACATCGGCGAGACCGAGAAGAACCTGCGGCGCGTGTTCGACGCGGCCGAAGATGGCGGCGCGCTGCTGTTGTTTGACGAGGCCGACGCCATCTTCGGCAAGCGAAGTGAAGTCAAGGACAGCCACGACCGCTACGCCAACCTCGAGGTCAGCTACCTGCTGCAACGCATGGAGGCATACCGCGGCCTGGCGGTGCTGACGACCAACCAGCGCGCCGCGCTGGACCCGGCCTTCATGCGCCGCCTGCGCTTTGTGGTGCAGTTTCCGCTGCCTGACGCCGCCCAGCGCGAACTGCTGTGGCGCGGAGCCTTTCCTTGCGCCACGCCAAGGCAGGGTCTGGACACGGCCGCGCTGGCGCGCCTGCAACTCAGCGGCGGCCAGATCCGCAACATCGCGCTCAGCGCTGCATTCATGGCCGCCGACGCCGGCAGCCCCGTGCGCATGGACCATGTGACGCTGGCCGCGCGCCAAGAGGTGGGCAAGCAAGAGCGCACGCTGCCTGAGGCGCAGTTGCAAGGCTTGGCACGGGGCCAGGCATGAAGGTCGTTGTACACATCGACCGCCTGGTGCTGCAGGGCGTGGAACCTTCGCAGCGCGACGCCTTCCTGGCCCAGTTGAACGCCCGCTTGGCCAGCGAGTTTGCCCGACCCGGCGTGGCTGAGGCCTGGGCCACGACGGGGCACCGCGAAACCCTGCGCGTACGTGAACGCTTTTCGGCGCCTGAAGGGAGTCTGGGTGATGCGACGGCGACCGCGTTGGTGCGTCACGGGGCAGCGCCGTGAGAGCCGCCGTGAGAGCCGCCGCCGGGGCCGTGCAAGCGCTGGAGTCGCAGGCCGACCGCGCTTCGGGTGAGGCCTTGCGCGGCAAGGTGCGCACGCCGCTGTCGGGCGCGCCCGCTTTGGCGGGTGCGCGGGCGACCTTGCCCGGCGGTGGCCAGGCGCTGGATGTGGCGCTGAGGCGCGACATGGAGGCTCGCTTCGAGCACGACTTCTCGCGCGTGCGGGTGCACGCCGACGGCGCTGCAGCGCGCGCCGCCCGGCACCACGGCGCCGAGGCGTTGGTGCAAGGCCACCAATTGTTCTTCGGGGCCGGTCGCTGGAGCCCGCAAACGCCAGCAGGCACGCAGCTGCTGGCGCACGAACTCGCGCATGTGGTGCAACAGGAGCGCGGTGTGCCGGGTCTGCTGCTCAAGGCCAGCGACCCGCCGGTGACGCGGAACTACGAGCCCACGCGCGTCAAGATCGAGCCGCCAGGGCATCGCATCAGCCTCGTCGATGCGCAGGCGATGACGGCCCTGTCGGTGACCGACGGCAAGCTCACTGCCGCCGCTGTGCGCGGCGCCACACCGGGCAGCGACGAAGAAATCCTGTTGCACTTCGTCCTGGCAGCGTGGGCGCAGGTCGACCGTTGGGACACAGAGATCGATATCGTGGCGCCCATCGGCTTCAAGCCCGCTGCCGGCGGCGCCGCGCCCAGGGGCAAGGTCACCGTGCGCATCGACGCAGCCGGCAAAGGCGAGGCGGCCCTCGTGTCAACAGGGGAAGTGGTGGCACCGGCCCCTCAGGCCTCGGTGGACGATGCCAAGAAGACACTGAAAACGAGCTACGGCCTGGGTGCCGTGAGCGACGGCGATGCCAGTTGGACGCTCCCTGAGCTGAATTTGGTCATCGGTGCCTTGCAGCGCTTGCCGTCAGCCGACGTCAAGGCCCTGAAGGACGTCACCCTGCTGCGCGTGAGCACCATTCCCGATGGCGACTCGGCGGGCGAGTTCGAGTCCAGCCAGAAGCTGTCGGGCACGGAGGCCACCAGCGAGGCGACGCTGAAACTGGCCGATGACGTGTTCCCTGCCTCCGATCTGAGTTTCGTGGGCGGCGCCAAGAACGCGGCAGCCTCGGGCTACCTCACCGTGCTGCACGAGGTGGGCCATGCGATCGAGGCCAAGGCCTTGGCCGATACCACCCATGCACAGCACCAGGCGACGGCGGCACGCAACGCGCTGGCGTCCGACCTCAACACCAAGGTGGAAGAGCAGTCCACCGAACATGACAGCTATTCAGCCCTGGCTGATGAGTACAACGGCCTGGTGGCCGAGCAAAACAGCCTTGCCGTTGATCTGGCCAATGCGCGAAAGGGCGCCGACAAGGCCGTCATCCCTGCGGCCCAGGCGGCGTTGGACGACAAGCGCAAGGAGTTGAGTGCCAAGCGCAAGGAACTGACCACGCAGAAGGCCGCCGTGGGCAAGGTGGACAAGGCCTACAAGGCCGCGCGCGGCAAGGTGGACCAGGCGTTGGTCGCCGAACGCGGCAAAGCGGCTGCCGCCACGGCCGAAACCGCTTTCCCGCTGCTGCTGGCCGACGCCCACCAGAAGTCGCGTGAGGCTGGCACTTCGCTGCGCGGCGCGCAGGCCGCCAGCCGCAGTGCCAGCGCGGACAGCAGCGAGTACCGCCAGGCGGTGGCGCAGGCTGGCAAGGACCTGGCTGCGGCGGCCGATGCCGTGAAATCCATGAGAGATCCTACGAAAGACGACAAGTCCGCTGAGCTCATCGGTACGGCCGAAGCCGCAATGACCCACAGCCAGACCGAGCGCGAAGCCGTGCCTGTTGGCGACTCCGCACTGGCCGCGTTCGACGGGGTGCAGGCCGCGCAGCAGGCCTGGCTGGATGCGCTCAAAAAGGCGGTGAAACTGGGCGACCGAACCCGCCGCGTGCACAGGTTCATGCTCTTCGTCACCAACGCGAGGATCACCCCGTTCACCCAGTACGCACGCGACAACTGGCCCGACAAACCCGGCGAGTTCTACGCCGAGGCCTATTCGCTGTTCATCGCAGACCCCGAGTTCCTGAAGCGCAACCAGCCGCTGCTGCACGGCTGGTTTGCGGCCGGCAACTACAAGTGATGCGCTGAGACTGCGCCGACATCGCCATGAGCCTGCCCTCCTCCCCCCGCCTCATCAAGGGCGGCCTCGTCGTGCTGGACCCAGCAGGCGCGCGCGTGCTGCGCACCATTGCCTTGCAATACAACCCCGACACCCTCAGCCGCAGCTACCAGGTGCAAGGCGCAGGCGGTGACGGCGGCGCCGAGCGCGCCATGCCTTTCCGCCTGAAGGGCCCGGCCATCGAGTCCATCAAGCTCGAAGCCGCGATCGACGCCACCGACCAGTTGCAGTTCCCTGACCAGAACCCCAACGCCGTGGCGCACGGCATCACGCCGCAACTCGCTGCGCTGGAGTCGCTCATCAACCCCGGCAGCGAAGAGCTGCTGGCGCTGGACGCGTTGGCCGCGTCGGGCACGCTGGAAATCGTCGCGCCCGATGCGCCGCTGGTGGTGTTCGTGTTCAGCCGCAACCGCATCCAGCCGGTGCGCGTGACTGACCTTTCGATCACCGAAGAGGCCTTCGACCCTTTCTTGAACCCGCTGCGCGCCAGGGTGTCGCTGGGCCTGCGCGTGATGAGCACCGACGACCTGGGCTTTTCGCACCGCGGCGGCGCCCTCTTCATCAACCACCTGCGCACGCGCGAGGCACTGGCCGCCAAGGCCGGCAACGCGGCGCTGCAAGCCCTGGGGCTGGAGGCCTTGCCATGAACTGCTGGGAGCACCGCGCATGTTGAACGATCCGGTCCAGATGCTGATCGATGCCGGCGCCATTCCGCAGAACCCTTTCGATGCCGCCAGTCGCTACAGCGGCGTGCCGCTGGCTTTGCTGCCGCAGGCGCCGGACATGCCGCCGGTGGCCTACGTGCGGCGGCGTTTCATGTCGCCGCTGCACGAGATGGCGCTGGCTGGAAGGGTCAGCATCAGTTCCAGCGACAGGCCCGACCTCATCGCGCACCGGGTCTATGGCGAACCGCTGGCTTGGTGGCGCATCGCCGACGCGAACACGGTGACAGACCCGTTCGAACTGACCGACACGCCGGGCGCGCGAATTGCGATCCCCATCGTCAACGCAGGCTGAGCAATGTCCACCGCCAACGGCATCCAACTGACGCTGGGCATCGGCCCGGTGCCGATCGCGCCGCCGCGCGAGGTGCTGGAGGCGCTGGCCGCGGTCAAGGTGGAGATGGGCGCGGGCGATGCACCGAACGGCTTCGAGATGAGTTTCGACTTGCCAACGCGCTCACCGCTGCGCACGCTGTTCCTGCTGACCGGCGGCGGCGGGCTGCCCATGATGCGCGTCACGCTCACGGTGCGCATCGGTGCCGTGGCCGAACCCATCGTTGACGGCCTCGTTACCCATGTGCAGATGCAGCCTGGCGACGGCGGCGTGGGCCGCCTGATCGTGCGCGGCAAGGACCTCACGGCGCTGATGGACCTGATCGAGATCCCCGGCCTGCCCTTCCCGGCCATGCCGCCTTCGGCGCGCGTGCTGCTGATCCTGGCCAAGTACGCCGCGCTGGGGGTGATCCCGATGGTCATCCCCAGCATCGTCGACGAGCCGCCGCTGCCGACCGCGCGCATCCCGTCGCAACAAGGGTCGGACTATGCCTACATCCAGCGTCTGGCCCTTGATGCGGGCCATGTGTTCTACCTCGAACCCGGGCCGGTGGCCGGCACCAGCAAGGCCTATTGGGGGCCAGAGATCCGGGTCGGCGAGGCGCAGCCCGCACTGACCACGGGCATGGACGCCCTGAGCAATGTCGAGAGCCTGAGTTTCAGCTTCGACAAGGAGAAGAAGACGATGCCCGTGGTGTTCTTTCAAGAACCCAACAGCAAGGCGCCGATCGGCATTCCGATTCCCGACGTCACGCCGTTGAATCCGCCACTCGGGCTGGTGCCGCCGCTGCCGCCCAAGCTGCGCTACCTGAACGACACCGCCCACCTGGGGCCGGGCGCGGCGCTGATGAAAGGCCTGGCCTTCGCCAGCCAGAACAGCGACTCGGTGTTCGGCAACGGCACCCTGGATGTGGCGCGTTACGGCCGCCTGCTCAAGCCGCGCCGCCTGGTCGGCGTGCGTGGTGCTGGCCTGCCGTTCGACGGCCTGTACTACGTCACCAGCGTCAGCCACGACATCCAGCGCGGCGCCTACAAACAAAGCTTCAAACTGGCGCGCAACGGGCTCGTCTCGACGGTGCAGAAAGTGCCGGTATGAGCAGCCCACCGCTTTATGGCAAGTACCGCGGCACGGTCTTGAACAACCTCGACCCGGAGCAGATCGGTCGCATCCAGGCCATCGTGCCGGCGTTCTCGCCAATCCCCTTGTCCTGGGCCATGCCCTGCCTGCCCTGGGGCGGCATCAACCAGGGCGTGTTTACAGTGCCGTTGATCGGCGCCGGTGTCTGGATCGAGTTCGAACGCGGCGACCCGAATTACCCGATCTGGACCGGCTGCTACTGGGGCAACACGGCCGAGCTGCCGCTGATGTCCAAGGCGGTGCCACCGGGTGTCTCGGGCATCACCTTGCAAACGGCGCTGAAGAACGGCCTCGTCATCTCGGATGTGCCGGGGCCGACCGGCGGCATCCTCATCCAGACCAGCACCGGCGCCATGATTTCCGTCAGCGATGTGGGCATCCTCATCAGCAACGGCAAGGGCGCCGTCATCAACATGGTCGGCCCTTCGGTGGACGTCAATGCCGGTGCGTTGACCATCGTCTGACAACGAGAGCCCAGCATGCCCGGCCCTCTGTTGCACCTTGGCGCCACCGTGTTGTGCATGCACGGCGGCACCGCGCAGCCCACGGCACCGTTTCCGCGTGTCACGGTGTCGGGCCAGCCGGTGGTCACGCTGCCGACGCCGCATGTGGTGGCGGGTTGTGCGCTGGCCGCCACCAGCACGCCGCCTTGTGTCAGTGCGCAGTGGGTGGTGGGCAGCACGCGGGTGCTGGCCGGTGGCCTGCCGCTGGCACTGGCCAGCGGCACGGCGGTGTGCGTGCCCACAGGCACGGGGCTGTTGCCGGCGGCCTTCCAAGTGCGCGTTTCGGCGACCTGACGCGCGCGCCTCGAAACGAAGCCGGACCGGAGCCTCCACCATGCCGCACCTGGACTTCCCATACCGCATCGACAACCTGGGCCGCAGCGCGCAGACGCTGGACGACGGGCATCTGCGCGACCTCATCGAACAGGTGCTGTTCACGGCCCCCGGCGAACGCGTGATGCGGCCCGATTTCGGCTGCGGCCTGGCGCAGCTGGTGTTCGAACCCAACAGCAGCACGCTCGCCGCCACCACGCAGATGCTGGTGCAGGCGGCCTTGCTGCAACACCTGTCGCACCTGATCGCCGTCAACGAAGTGCGGGTGTCGGCCGACGACGCGGCGCTGCGCGTGCATGTGGCCTACACCGTGCTGCAGGACGGGCGCGTGCAGCGCGCCAGTTTCGGCGTTCCGGGGTCCGCGCCATGAGGTTCCCCTGCTGCGACCTGCGCCGCCTGGGCCTGCTGCGCGCGGCGGCCAACCCTGCTGTCAACGCCATCGAATACCTCGAGGTGCTGGACCGGCTGGCGCCACCGGGCGTGCCGCGCCAGCAAACGCTGTTGCTGCGGCTGCTGAACCCGGGCTTTGTGATTGCGCCGCAGCAGGTGCGCATCACCGGCGGCGAACGCATCCGCACCGTGCGCGTGCTGTGGGCTGCGCCGGGCAATGCTTTGCCAGCACTCGCAGAACCGTCACTGGCGGCCGCCGTGGCGGCGGCCACCGACGACCCGGCGCGCACCCTGGTGCTGCGCACCGACAGTGCCGGCGATTTTTCGCACTACACCTTGCAACTGGTGGCGGCCGGCGGCAGCACTGCGCCACCGCCGGGTTTCGACCTCGTGCTGTCGGTGCTGGAATTCAGCTTCAAGGTCGAATGCCCCAGCGAATTCGACTGCGCCATGGTGCCGGCCTGCCCGCCCACACCACCCGACAAACCGGCCATCGACTACCTGGCGAAGGACTACCCAGGCTTTCGCCGCCTCATGCTCGACCGCCTGGCCCTTTTGGCCCCGGGCTGGACCGAGCGCAGCGCTGCCGACCTGGGTGTGGCGTTGGTGGAGGTGCTGGCCTACGCGGCCGACAACCTGTCTTACCGGCAGGACGCGGTGGCCAACGAAGCCTATCTGGGCACGGCGCGCAAACGGGTATCGGTGCGCCGCCACGCCCGGCTGGTGGACTACCGAATGCACGACGGCTGCAACGCCCGCGCCTGGCTGCAGCTGCAGGTGCGTGGCGGTGCTTTTGTGCTGGCGCGCGGCACGCCCGTGTTCACCCGCACGGCCGAGGTCGACCCCGGTTTGCGGCCCGACAGTGCCGGCCTGCGCCGCTTGAATGACGCGGGCGCGCTGGTGTTCGAAACCGCGTTGACGCAAACCCTGGATGAGCGCAACAACCGGCTCTTGTTCTACACCTGGGGCCAGGCCGGCTGTTGCCTGCCGGTGGGCAGCACGACGGCGACGCTGCGTGGCCGCCCGCCGCTGGCCCGCGGCGACGTGCTGGTGCTGGAAGAAGTGGCCAGCCCGACCACCGCCGACGAGGCCAACGCCCCGGCCGATGCCGACCGCAGCCACCGCTGGGCGGTGCGCTTGACCCGTGTCGACGCGACCGCAGTCGACCCTTCTGGCGGCCTCTTCGACCACCCGCCGAATAACGCCGCTGTGCTGCTGACGCGCATCGAATGGGAGCGCGCCGACGCACTGCCTTTTGCCCTGTGCCTGGACAGCCTGGACCACCCCGGGCGCGTGGTCAGCGTGGCGCGTGGCAACGTGGTGTTGGCCGACCACGGCCGCACCCGGCGCGGCGTTGCGCTGCCCGCGGTGCCGGTCAGCACGCGGCGCTATGCGGCAGTGTCAGCTGGGTCGGCAGGGTCTGCAGCGGCCGCTGCTTGCGCAACTGAAGGCGGCTGCGACGGGTCTTTGCCGGCCAAGCCGGTACCCGTGCGCTACCGGCCGCCCCTGCCCGACGTCCCCATCACGCAGGGCTTTGGCCTGACCGAGCTTTTGGCGCCCCTGCCCAGCCAGCGCGACGCTCCCTTCTGGCCAGCCAGCCTGCTGCTCACGCTGGACGTGCGCCACGCCTTGCCGCACGTGGTGTTGCAGCGCTCCGGTGAGCCCGGCCTGTGGCGCGCCGTATCCGACCTGTTGGACAGTGGCCCGGGTGGCACCCAGTTCACCATTGAGACCGAGCACGACGGCCAATCCCGGCTGCGCTTCGGTGACGACCAGCATGGGCAGCGCCCGAACCCCGGCGACCTGTTCACTGCCAGCTACCGTGTGGGCAACGGCACGACTGGCAACGTCGGCGCCGAGGCGTTGGCACATGTGCTCATCGACCCCGCGGTGTACGCCGTCAACGCCCCGCTGGCGGCCGTGCCGGACGCCGACCGCATCGTCGCCGTGCGCAACCCGCTGGCCGCGGCCGGCGGCACCGACCCCGAAGACGTCGAAGCCGTGCGGCGCGACGCGCCCCAGGCCTTCCGCACCCAGGAACGCGCCGTCACCGCAGCCGACTATGCCGAGGTGTCGCAGCGCAGCGGCGAGGCGCTACGCGCCGCGGCCAGCTTCCGCTGGACCGGCAGTTGGCGCACGGTGTTCGTCACCGCCGACAGGCCGGGCGGTGCTGAGGTCGACGCGCCGTTCGAGACCCGGCTGCGCCGCCATCTGGAACGTTTCCGCATGGCGGGGTACGACCTGGAAGTGGACGCGCCCCGCTTCACCGCGCTGGAACTGGGCTTGCACATCTGCGTCGCGCCGGGCTACTTCCGCGCCCCGGTGTTGCAAGCGGTGAAGCAGCGCCTGTCGTCGCAGCAACTGGCCGACGGCACGCTGGGCCTTTTCCACCCCGACAACTTCAGCTTCGGCGACCCGGTGTACCTGAGCCCCATCGTCGCGGCCGCGCAGGCCGTGCCGGGTGTGGAGGCGGTGCGGGTCGAACGCTTTGGCCGCCTGGGCAACAGCAGCCCGGTGCCGCTGGAAGAAGGCGTGGTCACGGTGGGCCGGCTGGAAGTTGCGCAACTCGCCAACAACCCCAACTTCCGCGAACGAGGTGTATTGCGGCTGCGCGCCGGAGGTGGCCAGTGAACCCGCTCATGCCCGCGCCGCAAGCCGGTGCACAAGCGTTGCCTGCGGGAAGCGAAATGTGCGGTGCCTGTGACGGCGTGCTGACGGCCACGCCGCGCGAAGTGATCAACCGCAGTGGCTTGTCCGTCTTGAGTTACCGCGTGGGCGAGTACAGCCACTGGCACGCCAGCCTGATCGCCGGCCTGTCGCAGCAGCGCTTTGCACCGATGACCGCACTGCTCACGCGCGACCGCAGCGACTTCACGCTCGGCCTTGTCGATGCTTTTGCCTGCAGCGCCGACGTGCTGTCGTTCTACCAGGAGCGCATCGCGGTCGAAAGCTGGTTGCGCACGGCCACCGAGCGCGTGTCGTTGCAGGAAATGGGGCGGCTCATCGCCTACCGGCTGCGCCCCGGCGTGGCGGCCGAAGCCTGGCTGGCCTTTGCCACCGAAACACCGCCCACGCCGCCGGCCAGCATCAAGCCCGAACCCGGCTCTTTCGTCACCGGCGTGCCCGACACGGTGGTGCTGGACAAGGGCCTGAAGGTCAGCAGCGTGCCCGGCCCTGGCGAAGTGCCGCAAAGCTTCGAGACCGCGGAAGCGCTGCAGGCGCGCTGGCCCTGGAACGCCATGCGGGCCCTGGCCGACGAGAGCCGGCCGCCCGGCTTCGGCGCCCGCGAAGCCTGGCTGGCCGGCACCGCCACGCAGCTGAAGGTGGGCGACATGCTGGTCTTTGCCGGGCCGCAGTTCGAAGCTGACAGCCAGAGCAACCGCTGGGACCGCCGCCTGCTCACCGCCGTGCAGCCCGACGCCGCCGCCGGCCGCACGCGCGTGGCCTGGGCCGAGCCGCTGGGCTCGGTGACGCCGCTGGTGCGCCCGGCCGATCCGCCCACCGTGCTGGCAATGCGCGAACGCGCCGCCATCTTCGGCCACAACGCGCCCGACTGGGCCAGCCTGGGCGTCGAATTCCAGCGCGTCTACGCCGCCAAACATGGCCAGCCCGTGAACAACGAATGGCCCGGCTTCGATATCTTCGCCAGCGGCGGCCAGCGCGTCAGCCTGGACCGTGAATATGCCGGCGTGGTGGCGGGCAGCCTGGTGTTGCTGGACAAACCCAGTTACAGCGAGCTGTACAAGGTCACCGCCGCCGTGCAGGGTTCGCGCGCCGAGTTCGCGCTTTCGGGCAAGTCCACGGCGCTGGCCTTGAGCGGGCAGAACCTGGCCTTGTTCAGCAACGACGTGCGCCAGACCACGGTTTTTGCGCGCAGCGAAGCGCTGGCGCTGGCGCGCGCGCCGGTGCTGACGCCGGTCTCGGGTGATTCATTGCAGGTGGCGGCCGACGTCGCTGGCTTGGCCGGCTTGGCGGGTCCGGCCGGTGCTGGGGGGATTGCTGGCGCTGCGGGTGTTGCGGGCAGTGGCCGCCGCCTCATCGTGCAGGGCCCGCGTGTCAGCGACGGCCGGTTGCTCGTGCACCTGGCCACCTTGGTCTCAGCCACGCCCGCTGCCAGCGCGGCCGACGGCGGCACGCTGCAGTTCACGCCGCCGTTGCCCGAGCCACTGCGGCGCGACGCCACGGTGGTCTACGGCAACGTGGCGCTGGCCACGCACGGCGAGACCGTGGCGCAGGTGCTGGGCGCAGGCAACGCCGGCACGGCCTTCCAGGCTTTTGAGTTGAAGCAGGCCCCGCTGACGCACCGCGCTGCGGCCACCGAAAGCGGCGCTGCCAGCGAACTGACAGTGCGCGTCGGCGACGTCGCCTGGGCGCAGCGTGAATCGCTGTACGGCGCCGCAGCCACCGCCGCGGCCTACACGTTGCGCAGCGACGAGCAGGGCCGTGTCTGGGTGCAGTTTGGCGACGGTCGCAACGGGGCGCGGCCGGCCAGCGGCGTCAACAACATCCGCGCCAGCTACCGCAAGGGCCTGGGTGCGGCAGGCAACGTGCGCGCCGAATCACTCACCCAGCCCGCCATCCGTCCGCTGGGCTTGAAAAGCGTGGCCAACCCGGCACCGGCCTTGGGCGGCACCGACGCCGAAGCGGCCAGCAGCGCGCGGCGCAGCATGCCGCTGGTCACGCGCACGCTGGGGCGCGCGGTGTCGGTGCTGGACTATGAAGATTTCGCGCGCGCCTACGCCGGTGTCGCCAAAGCCCAGGCCCGCGTGTTGTCGCTTACCGGTGGACCCACGGTGTGCATCACGGTGGCCGGCGCCGACGGTGCGGTGCTGTCGCCCGCCAACCCGGTGTGGGCCAACCTGCTGGCCGCCCTGCGCGCCAGCGGCGACCCGCATGTGGCGGTGCGTTTGCTGGGCCACCGCGCCAGCACGTTCAAGCTCGGTTTGAAGCTGAAGGTGGGCGCTGCGCATGACACGCAGGCCGTGCTCGACGCCGTGCAGGCCGCGCTGCGCGAGCGCTACGCCTTCTCGGCGCGGGAACTCGGGCAGCCGGTGCAGCAGTCCGACGTCATGGCCTGCGTACACACCGTCGCCGGTGTCGTGGCGCTGGACCTCGACTTGCTGTACGGCGGCAGCGCACCGCCCAGCCAAACCGTGCCCAGCCGCCAGCCGCGCCTGTTGGCGCAGCGAATGGCGGTGCTGGCCGGCCAGCCTCAAGCATCAGAGATGTTGACGTTGGACCCGCAGCCGCTCGACCGTCTGGAGGTGATGTCATGAGCAGCAGCAGCCTGAGCGCAGAGCGCCTGTTCGATCTGCTGCCGGCGCTGTACCGCATTCGAGACGCCGAACATGGCGGCCCCTTGCGTGCGCTGCTGGCCTTATTCGCCCGCGAGCTCGAGGCGCTGGAGGAAAACATCGACCAGCTCTACGACGACCAGTTCATCGAGACATGCGCCGAATGGGTGGCGCCCTACATCGGCGACCTCATCGGCTACCGGGCCTTGCATGGCGCCACTGCCGCCGTGGCTTCGCCGCGTGCCGAGGTCGCCAACACCATCGCCTACCGGCGCCGCAAGGGCACGGCGTTGATGCTGGAGCAACTGGCACGCGATCTGACCGACTGCCCGGCGCACGTGGCCGAGTTCTTCGAGCAGATCGCCAGCACGCAGTACATGAAGCACACCCGGCTGCACGCGCCGGGCACCGCAGCGGTGCGGCGCCAGGCCGTCATGCGGCTGGCTCGCGGCCCTTTCAACACGGTGGCCCATACGGTCGAAGTGCGGCGGCCGGCCAGCGGCGGTGGCCGCTACAACATCCCCAACATCGGCCTGTTCCTGTGGCGCTTGCGGCCGCAGCGGCTGACGCGGCTGCCGCTGGTGCCGCACCCGACTGACGCCACCGGCACGCGCTTTCGCCTGAACCCGCTGGGCGCCGACATGGCCCTGTTCCGCGAACCGCAAAGAGAGGCCGGCATCGATACCCTTTCAGAACCGGTCAACGTGCCAGCACCCATCAGCACACGCGGCATGGCAGCGGCGCTGCGTGCTGCGCAGGCCGGTGCCGACGCCGACGCGGCCAATGACACCGACCTGGGCCCAGGCGCGAGCCTGCTCTTCGAACGCAGCACTGCGCTGGGCTGGGTGCCGGTCAGCGCCGCATTGGTGACGGTGTGCGACCTGCGCGATGTCGGCGCCGCCTGGAACCACGAAGACGGTGTGCCCGCCGGCCACATCGGCATCGACCCCGAACGCGGGCGTGTCGTGCTGGGCGCCGGTGTTGCGGCCACCGTGCGCGCCAGCTTCAACCGCGGCTTTGCGCTGGACATTGGCGGCGGTGAATATGAGCGCACACCGGCGGGCGAAGACCATCCTGCGGCGACGCAGCGCAACAGCGCCCAAGGCGGCTTGCTGCAGCCCCACATCGATGCGTTAGCGGCCACGGGCGGCCGCTTGCTGATTGGTGATTCACTCACCATCACCGAAACGCCCGTTTTCCGTGTCGACGGCGTCACGGCGCCCGGTGCGGCAGGCCTGGAACTGGTGGTGGCGGCGCGCAACGGCGCCCGCCCGCTCGTCATGGCCGCCGGCGATCTGGTGCTCGACATCGGCCCGCGCGGCCGCTTGGTGCTGGACGGGCTGGTCATCGCCGGTGGCGCGCTGACCTTGGCTGCAGCGGCCGACAACGAGCCGCGCGCGATCGTGCTGCGCCACTGCACGCTGGTGCCCGGCCGCGCCCTGAGCGAACAGGGCGACCCGCTGCAGCCGGGCGCCGTTTCGCTGTCGGTGGCGCACCCGTTCGCAACGGTCACGCTGGAATCATGCACCGTCGGCGCGCTGCAGGTCGCCACCGACGCCCAGGCCGCACTCACCGACTGCGTGGTCGACGCCAACGCCAGCACCGGCGTGGCCTACGAAGGCCAGGCCGGCAGCGCGGGCGCTGCGCTGCAACTGCAGCGCTGCACAGTGGTGGGCAAAGTGCATGCGCAGCTACTGCGCCTGGTCAGCAACAGCATCGTGCTGGCCGCGCGCAGCCCGGGCGACACCTGGCCCGCGCCGGTGCGGGCCGCGCGCACACAAGAAGGCTGCGTGCGGTTTTCCTGGTTGCCGCTGGACGCCATCGCGCCGCGCCGGCATCGCTGTCTGCCCGACGCCGAGCGGCCCCAGGTGCGGCCCCAGTTCAACGCTTTGCGCTACAGCCAGCCGGCTTACATGCAGCTGCGCGCCAGCACGCCCCAGCCGGTAAGCGAAGGCGCTGATGACGAAGGCGAGATGGGCGTGATGCACGGCCTGGCGCAGCCCCAGCGCCTGAGCAACTTGCAGGTGCGTCTGGACGAGTACCTGCGCTTCGGTCTGCAGGCCGGCGTGTTCAACGCCACCTGAAACGCAAAGCTGCCCGCCCGATCCCGATCCCCCGGTCACGCAATCACCCCGATCACCCGAAAGAGGCCCGAAATGGCAGCCGACTTCTCCCGCATACGCCACAACCCCCTGCTCGACTGGGCGGGCATCGAACTGAAACAGGGCGCGGTGCTTCTAGACGCAGACGCCAACGAATTGGTGGCCGTGCTCGACCGCCGGCTGCGCGCGCTGGCCAGTGACGTGATGGGCCGCAGCACCGTCTCGCAGACGACTCCCGAAGCCTTCCGCATCACCGTCGGAGGCGGCACTTTGCAAATCGGCCCCGGGCGCCTGTATGTCGACGGTTTGCTGGCCGAGAACCACGGTGGCGGAGCGCCCGTTTTCGACCCGCTGATGGCTGAGCCGCGGCGCACTGGCAACACGGCTTTCAGCGCCCAGCCCTATGTGCCGGTGCCGCCAGTCCTGCCGATCAGCGGCCGCCATCTCGTTTACCTGGACGTCTGGCAGCGTTGCGTGACGCATCTGGAAGACCCGTCTCTGGTGGAAAGCGCCGTAGCGGTGGAAACCAGTTCACGCCTGCAAACGGTGTGGCAGGTGCGCTTGCTGGAAAACGTGCCCAGCGACACCGCCTGCGGCAGCGAATTGGCGGCGTGGAACGCACTCACCGCGCCCAGCAGCGGGCGCATGAGCACCGGCACCTTCGCCGTGCCGCCGGCCACGGACCCCTGCGAGCTTCCGCCCGGCGGCGGCTATCGCGGGCTCGAGAACCAGCTGTACCGGGTCGAGATCCACACCGCCGGTCAGCCTGGCGCCGGCGCCACCTTCAAGTGGAGCCGCGAAAACGCCAGCGTCGGCGCCCGCGTGGCCAGCGTCATCAGCGCCAGCGAACTGGAACTGGACAGCCTGGGGCGCGACGAAGTGCTGGGGTTGCGCGATGGCGACTGGGTCGAGGTGCTGGACGAACGCCGAGAGCTCGCGCAACGAGCCGGTGAGATGCGCCGCGTCAGCATCCCCGACCCCAACACCCGCCGCATCATCTTCGCAACGCCGTTGCCCGCGACCATGCTGCCCGCGAACTTCCCCGACAGCAACTTCGCCGCCGCGCGGCAACTGCGCGTGCTGCGCTGGGACCAGTCGGGCCCCATCTTCCGCGTCGGCAGCAATGCGCCGCTGCAGAACCTGAACGACGCCACCGCCAGCGGCGTCATCAACATGCCCGCAGCGGGCGTTCAGGTGCAGTTGGAAGACGGCATCACCGTGTCCTTCAGCAGCGTCGCCGGGCCCGGCTTCAAGGTCGGTGACCATTGGGTATTTGCGGCACGTACCAGCGACGCCTCGGTTGAAGAACGCGTTGCCGCGCCACCCCTGGGCACGCACCACCACTACGCGCGGCTGGGGCTGTGGGACGTTGCCGCCGCGGCCGTCACCGACTGCCGCACACCCTGGCCGCCGCGCCACGCCGGCGCCGACTGTTCCTGCACCGAATGCGTGACGCCGGAGTCTCACACCAGCGGTCAACTCACCATCCAGGCCGCGGTGGACCGCGTGCGCGACAGCGGCGGCACGGTGTGTCTGCAGCCTGGCCTGTACGCGCTGCAAGAACCCGTTCGCATCGCCAACGCGCGCAGCCTGGTCATCCGTGGCCAGGGCCCGGCCACTGTCGTCACGGCCGCAGGCACGGCCTTCCAGATCGAAGGTTCGATGGCCATCGCAGTCGAGAAACTGGCTGTCATTTCGCTGGGCCGCGAATCGGCCATCACGGCGCGTGGCGTGGCCGGGCTGCGGCTGTCTGAACTGGCGCTGCTGGTCCTGGGCAGCAGCGACTTCAACGGCGCCGGCATCGGCTTGCAGAGCCTGTGTGCAGGCGTTGCCATTCGCGACAACTTTGTCGTCGCAACCGACGGCATCCGCAGCGAAGCGGCACCCGGCCAGAACGCGGCGCTGGTGCTGACGGCGGCGCTGCAGGTGCGCGACAACGTGCTGTGGTGCCGCCGCCAGGGTGTGGCGCTGGAAGGCGCGGTGGCGCACCTGTACGGCCACCGCATCGAGGACAACGAGGTTCTGGGCTGCCGCAACGGCGGCCTCTCGGCACTTGGCTTTGCGCTGCCGGGGGCCAGCATGCGGCTGTGCGGCAACACGCTCAGCGTCAACGGGCCCGGCATCGCTTGCGCGGTAGACGGCGCCTGGATCGAAGGCAACAAGCTCACCGGCGTCCGCCAGGGCGAACGCCAGCCCAGCGGCAGCGCCATTGCGCTGGCGGTGGGGCTGGACCCCACGGGCAGCAACCAGGTCCAGGTGCTGGCCAACCAGATCCGCAACTTCACCGAGGCGGGCGTGCACATCAGCGCGCCGGTGCAAGATTTGGTGTGCAAGCTCAACATCATTGAAGACTGCGGCCTTGGCATCTTCATGAACGACGGCGCCGAGGCGGGCGCGGTCAGCATCGAGAACAACCACCTGCGCGGCATCCGCGGCCTCTCGGGCAACTTGGCCGCCGCCGGCCTGGTCGCCGGCATTGCCGTGACGCGCACCGCCACGGCCACGGTGGCTGGCAACCAGGTGCACCGCGTGGGTCTGCAAGCGGGCAACGCGCGCGTGCTGGCCGGTGTGCTGATGCTGGGCGTGCAGCGCTCGCGCATCCATGGCAACGTGGTCTCGCAGATCGGGCCGATCGGCGACTTTGGTGGCATCGCCGCCGGCATCATGGTGCGCGCGCCCTACGAGCAGACGCACATCGCCCACAACCAGGTCGAACGCGACGCCGAGCCGCAGGCCGCAGCCGGCACGGCGGCCTGGGCCGCGTTGATGGTCGACGACGGCAACTTCCAGACCCTGCCTGGGCGTATCGCCGGGCCGCCTGCGGCACCCGCTGTGCCCGCTGTGCCTGAGGCGCCAGGATTACCGGGTGTGCCGGGTCGACCTGGTGCGGTGGCGCCAACAGCGCCAGCCGGCACCGAGGCTGCCGCTGCAGGCCCGGCGCCACGCAAGACCACCAGCCGCGCTGCAGCCAAGGCCACCGTCGCCGCCAGTGCAGTGACTGCGGCCACGGCGGCGTTCGGCGCGATTGGCGCGAATGACGCTGGCGCCAGCCGGCTCGACGGTCGACCGCTGCAAGCCCGCGCGCTGGGCGACACGGTGGTTCGCACGGCCAGCACCAGCACCTTGCGGCTGGACGACAGGCGCATGCTGGTGATGTCGGGCAACCGCGCCACGCTCGCCGTCGCCCGCAACGACTTCAGCAACAACGCGGTGCAAGCCGTCGGCGGTGCGGCCCACGTGCAGGGCAACAACTTTGCCGCGCGCGGCCGCGTGCCCGCGGTGAGCATCGAAGCCAGCAGCGAAGCCCTGTTCAGCGACAACCGCTGCAGCCACCAGGGCACCCGTGGCAGCCCGGCGGTGCAAATCGCCTCGCCCGTGGTGCTGCTCAACGCCAACCGCGTGAGAAGCGGCGAAGTCGCCATCAGCATCACCGGGCCCGAGGAAGTCGCAGCGCTGGGCAACGTCACCACCGGCGTCGTGCGGCTCAACAACAACCCGCTGACCGCTCCCTGGGGCGCGCTGAACATCCGCGCCTAGCGGACAGCGCCAACTGAGCGACCACGGCCACATTCACCCTCGACCCATCCGACCAGCCCACCGACCCGGAGCACACCATGCGCATGTTCGTCTTGAAACAAGGCCAGGATCTGCAATCAGTTCTGACCCGCGCCGGTGGCGCGGCGGCAGGTGCGGCTTCGCTCGACCAGTTGAAGCGCCTGAACCCGCATGTCGACTTTGCCAAGCTGCAGCCCGGTACGGTGCTGTTGCTGCCGGGCGCTGGCAGCACCCAGGCCGACGCCAACGACGCGGTGGCAGGCGCCGTGTTCGACAGCCTGGCCGACGACGTCAAGAACGGCCTGAAAGCGGCCACCGAACGCGTGCGCGCGGGCGCTGTACGGGCAGGTGAACAGCGCAAGGAACTGTCCGCGGCCTTCAGCAGCAGCGCCTTCCGCAAGGCGGCCGAAGGTGATGCCGAACTGCGCGGCCAGGCCGACGGCGCACAAGCCCGCTTCAAGACCGAGCAAGGGCGTGCCAAGGAAACCGACGGCCAATTGAAGGCGCTGGAGAAAGTGCTGGACACTGACCTGGCTGTACTCGAGCGCTTGCTGCGCGGGTCCTGAGACGGGCTTGCGGCGGTCGCGTCGGGCTGCGCCACCAAAGCCCCGCGCTTCCTGCGCAAGTCGACGAGTGAGCCCCATGAACTTGAAACTCGCACCCAAAAACGCATCCAAAGCCGCGGCGGCCGCGCACTCGCTGCTGCTGGTGGCCAAGCGTCACGGCGCTTGACCGTTCCACAGCGACGCGCGGCGCAAGACTCGGCGGTCGATGGAGCCGTTCCATTCACGCTTCTTCAAGAAGGCCCGACGGCAACAGACGGGTGATCTGCGACCCACCCAGCGGGATCAGGCGGCCGTGCACAGGCGATTGCGACCCTCGTGCTTGGCGCGATAGAGCTGAACATCGGCGCTTTGCAGCAGCTGCACCACGTCGTAGGGTTCAGCGGCGGCCAAACCCAGACTCACCGTCACACGCAGCGGTCCGGCATCGAACGACCGGTCTCGGTCGTCCTCGCTCTTCGCTATGCCCGCGTCGGCGAAACCACCGTAGGCCGCCACACGTTCGCGCAGGCGTTCGCAGATTTCAGTGGCTTGGGCCAGCGTCGTGCCGGGCAGCACGACGACAAATTCCTCGCCGCCATGGCGCACGACCACATCGCTGCTGCGCATGTTCTCGCGCAGCAGCTGCGCCATGGCCACCAGTACAAGGTCGCCGACAGCATGACCGTAGAGGTCGTTGATCTTCTTGAAGTGGTCGATGTCGATCAGTGCCAGTACCACCGGCCGGCCTTCGCGCTTCAGTGACGGCATCAGCTCTGCGCAGAGGCGGTCGAACTGCCGGCGGTTTCCCAGTCCGGTGAGCGGGTCACGCTCAGCGCTTTGTGCGAACTCGGCAGCAAGCGAACGCTGGTTCTGCGCGTCCATGCGTGCCTGCTCAGCCTGCCACTGCGCGTGCTGGACCTCGGTGCGGGTGACGAACAACTCTGACTGCGCGCGGAGCTGCCTGATGGCGCGGCGGCGCTCCAGGCTTTCCAGTTGCTCGAAGTGCTGCAGTCCATCTTCGAGGCGGCCGAGCAAGCGGCAGGCGCGGTAGGCTGCATGGTGCGCCCGGATAGCGGTGTGCTGCGGCGCAGCCTCGCCCATGTCCTGCAACAGCTGCGACATCAATTCCAGCGCCAGACCTGGTTCCATGTTTGCCAGATGCCAGTCGGCCAGCGTGGTCTGCAGCCTCCAGCCGTGTGAGTTCAAGCCGCGCTCGGCAGCACCGACGCGAGCATGCTCCAGCAACGGCGCAGCCGCTTCCAGCGCGCCCTGGTGGAGTAGGACCTCGGCCAGATTGCCGTGGATGGTCACGTCGTACACCGGGTCGGGTACCAGCTGCAGCATTGCCAGGGCTTGTTCACCGGCCTGCTGAGCACGCGCCAGCACTTGCCGCACCTCTGCGGGCTCGGCTGCCCCGTTCAGGCGGTGAAACAGGCCGATCGAGATGGCACACAAGAGACTGCGCGTGATGAGCAAGGGCCTGCCAGGAGCCGAGCGCCCATGCAATTCCAGGGCGCGGCAGACGACGCTGGTGGCCTGCCAAGAGTCGCCCATGCGCTCGAAACAAAGGCCCAGTGCATAGGCAGCCTGCAGCGAAGCGCCTGCGTCATCCAGCGAACCGGTCAGACGCACGAGTTCGTGCGCCGTATCCAGCGCGAGGTCGAAGTCTCCGATCTCGGAGGCTGACAAGGTCAATACACGCATCAGCTCGCGCTTGTCCTCGCTCAGCGCGACCGCCACCGACGGCGCACTCAGCAGGCCCAGCTGGATCGGTGCTTCCTTCAACACCTCTGCGTGCCTGCCCATGCGCAGCAGCTGCGCGCACAGCCAGCCACCGGCGCGTGCGCGTTCCAGGGGCCGGGTCAGATGTGCGGCCAGGGCCATGGCTTCGAGCGCGGACTGGCAGCCCTGGGCAGGCGGCGACCCGCCACTTGGATCGGCCACTGCCATGCATACGATCAGCCGGTCTTCAGGCTTGCAAGGTTGGATGTAGTCGCCGCAGGTCGCAGGCATGCTCGGGGTCACCTCGATCGAAAAGGGAACAGAGCTTTCACGTTTCCGTCATCGGCCAGGCGCGGCCGAAACTAGAGTGCAAGGCCGATCTCGACCAGTCTTGTCCGGCACTACCGCACGGTAGGCCCGAACCCCGCAGGCGCTACCCTGCAAGTTGGCCGGCCGCGCCGTTCGACTCTCGGAAATACCCGAAGTCCTGGCGTTGAGAGAAGCCGTTGAGAAGGGCAGGACCTTGGTTCTGCGCAAATCATTCTCGCAGACGTGCAAAGCGGCTGCAGTGGGGGGCTGCCATGCGATGCAGCGATATCGAAGAGTTTATGGCGAGCTGGGGAGCACCCCGGTTGAATCGAGTTGTTGCGACTGCGCTGCGACGACCCCTACCCGAGCTGTCGACGGAAGTCTCCGAACAGGCTGGAACGGCTGAATCCCGGAAGCAACTGGATTGGATCGTCAGCCGGCGCTGCTCAAGGCGCTGGACCTCGATAAGGACGAGGCCGGCGGCCGAAGTACAGAGTCTGCAGACGAGCGGCTCGCCGCGTGATCGGTTGCCCCCTTCGCCTCGCGGGGACGGGGGCGTCTTTTTTTCACAATGGCGCCAAGGCTCCGAAAGCCGAGTTCGCCGATGGCGACTGTTTCGCACCGCCTGCACGGTGACACTGATCGGGAGAACCGGTCATTGCTGCCACGCGATCCCACCCCTTGACAGGCCCAGCATCCATGCATATCTTCAAGATATCCAATATCACGAGGCGCTTCCATGGCCACCCGCAGCACTGCCGACCAGATCGCGTTTCGCTATCGCGCCGCAGACACCACGACCGGGGTCACCCGAGACACTGCCAAGCGCCTCGCCCAACACTTGGGCGTCGACGAGACCCAGGCCATCCACCTCGCGCTGCACGCGCTGGTCGTCAAGATGCTGCCGCAGTACGAGCCCGACGACGGTGCTTTGACTGCAGCGCAGATGCGTCAGATCAAGAAACGTGCGCCCCAAGGCAAGAAGCGTTCGGTGCGGTCCAGCCTGTTCGAGGTTCAGCCCGCATGACGCCAAAGTGGTGGGCCGAGCCCACCGCCGGCGAGATCGTCTGGTGCCACTTTCCCGACCACATCGCGCCTCGTCCCAAACCGCGACCAGCGCTCGTCCTGGCCGTCTTCGACGACGATGCTCCGCAATTCACGGTGCGGGTGGCCTACGGCACCAGCCAGCGCACCACGACCTTGCATCGCGGTGAGTTCTCCATCCTCCGCGATCGCAATCCCGTTGCCTATGAAACCGCCGGCCTGAGCCACGACACGAAGTTTGACCTGAAACAAGCCCTCGATCTTCCGCACACGACCGAGTGGTTCTCGGTGCCTCCCGCCGCGCCGCACGGTCAGGCGCCCAAACTCGGGACCCTCCATCCCTCGCTGGTACGCGCAGTGCAGGCAGCGTTTCGGGCGGCAACCGAATGAGTCGACGCATGACCGCCCTGGTGATCGGCAATGCGGCCCCGGTCATGGGATGCAGATCGATGGCAAAAACTATCTCGCTGCGGTGCACACCGACACCGAGGGTGAGGTCGAAGCCAAAAAATTCGTCCTTGCGCCTCAACCGCGTGATTGACATGCCGGAGAAGACGGTAGTGGATCAAGCAAGTGGACTGAAACCACCGACCGCTTTTGCCGAACGCGGGCAGGGATTGCCGGCCGCTGGTGTGAGTACGAGACGGCGCCAACAGGCTGACTTTCGATTTGATGTGGGCGCCGGTGCGAACGCGCTGACTTTTGGCCGGTTCCAAAATGCTGAGGGGTGATCTTTCCCCGATTTTTTTTCGCACCTCGCCATCAGACGAACCGGCGAGATCTCTTCCAGCTTCAAGCGGCCGAATTCCACCGCCAAGCTTCGGTCATCGATCAATTTCGGCGCGCTTTGTTGTGGCGACTTGAGACCATATGAGACGTTAACTCTCTGTCAGGACTGGCTTTTCGAGGAAAGCCGGACTGCATGGCACGACCTGACACGACCATAAATCATTCCCACTCGATCGTGGCCGGCGGCTTGCTGCTCACGTCGTAGGCCACCCGGTTGATGCCGCGCACTTCGTTGATGATGCGGCTCGAGACCTTCTTCAACAGCGCATACGGCAACTCGGCCCAGTCAGCGGTCATGAAGTCGCTGGTCTGCACGGCGCGCAGCGCCACCACATAGTCGTAGGTCCGGCCGTCGCCCATCACGCCCACGCTCTTCACGGGCAGGAACACGGCGAAGGCCTGGCTGGTCAGCTCGTACCAGGTCTTGCCGAAGTTGGGGCCGGGAGCTTCGTCGCGGAAGTTGCGCAACTCTTCGATGAAGATGGCATCGGCGCGCCGCAGCAGTTCGGCAAATTCGGGCTTCACCTCGCCCAGGATGCGCACGCCCAGACCCGGCCCCGGGAAAGGGTGGCGATAGACCATTTCTGCCGGCAGGCCCAGTGCCACGCCCAGCTCGCGCACTTCGTCCTTGAAGAGGTCTCGCAAGGGCTCCAGCAGCTTCAGGCCCAGTGTTTCAGGAAGGCCGCCGACGTTGTGGTGGCTCTTGATGGTGGTGGCCTTCTGCTTGCCCGATGCCGTCTTGGCGCCGCCGCTTTCGATGACGTCCGGGTAGATCGTGCCCTGAGCCAGCCACTTGGCGTTCTGCAGCTTCTTCGCCTCGGCCTGGAAGACCTCGACAAACTCGCGGCCGATGATCTTGCGCTTGGCCTCGGGGTCGGCCACGCCCTTCAGCTGGCCAAGGAATTGCGCGCTGGCGTCGACGTGGATCACCTTGGCATGCAGGCGGCCGACGAACATGTCCATCACCATCTGGCCTTCGTTCAGGCGCAACAGGCCGTGGTCGACGAAGACACAGGTCAGCTGGTCGCCAATGGCGCGGTGGATGAGTGCGGCGGCCACGCTGCTGTCGACGCCCCCGCTCAGGCCCAGGATGACCTCTTCGTTGCCCACTTGCTCGCGAATGCGCGCCACGGCTTCTTCGATGTGGTCGCGCATCACCCAGTCGGGTCGTGCGCTCGCGATCTTCAATACGAAGCGCTCCAGCAGCGCCCTGCCCTGCACGGTGTGTGTCACCTCGGGGTGAAACTGCACGCCGTAGTAGCCGCGCGCCTCGTCGGCGATGCCGGCGATGGGGCAGCTGGGCGTGCTGGCCATGAGCTTGAAACCCGGTGGCAAAGCGGTGACCTTGTCGCCGTGGCTCATCCACACCTTCAGCATGCCGTGGTTCGCCTCATCAGGACCGGGTGTGCTGAAGTCTTCGATGCCTTCGAGCAGCCTGGTATGGCCGTGCGCGCGAACCTCGGCATAGCCGAACTCGCGGTGGCTGCTGGCTTCGACCTTGCCGCCCTGCTGCACCGTCATCGTGAACATGCCGTAGCAGATGCCCAGCACCGGCACACCGCTGTCCCACACCGCCTGCGGCGCGCGCAGGTCTTGTTCTTCGTAGGTGCTGGCGTGGCTGCCCGAAAGGATGATGCCTTTGGGCGCGAACTGACGAATGAATTCGTCGCTGACGTCGTTGGGGTGAATCTCGCAGTACACATGCGCTTCGCGCACGCGCCGCGCGATGAGCTGCGTGACCTGCGAGCCGAAATCGAGGATGAGGATCTTGTCGTGGTTCATGGCGTCACGGCTTGCCCGATTCAGGCGTGGGTGGGTTTCGATGTTTTCGATTCAAGAGCCAGGGCTCCCAACTGCCGCTGGCGGCGGAAGTGCAGCACCGCCAGCAACAGCGCCAGGGCTTGCAGCGCCGCGCAGAAGTACATGGGGGCGCCGATGCGCCAGTCGCCACGCGGCAGGTCGGACACCGCGGCCAGCAACGATGTCGCCAGCACCGGGGCCAGCACGGCCATCAGGCTGTTCAACGCGCTGATGGCGCCCAGGGTCTGGCCTTGCTCGCTGCCGCTGGCGGCGCTGGAGACCAGACTCTGAAGCGCTGCGCCTATGGTGTTGCCCAGCAGGTTCATTCCGATGACGACATACAGCATCCAGCCCGCGCTGGCCAGGCCGTAGCCGGCATAGGCCAAGGCCGACGACACCAGTGCCAGCACCACCAGGCGCTGCGGTGTGATGCGCTTCAGGATGCGGCCCATCAGCACGCCCTGCACCACTGCAGACACCAGGCCGATGGCGAACAGCGACCAGCCGTTTTCCGTCGGCCCCCAGCCGAATTTGAAAGTCGTGTACAGCACCCACACGGTGTACAGCGTGAATTGCGCCAACCCCACCAGCGCAAGCACCCCGACCAGCAGGCCCACGCCCTCCAGCCGCGCCAAGGCGCGCAGTGAAGACAGCGGGTTGGCCGCCGACCAGCCCACCGCGCGGCGCCGGTCTGCGGGCAAGGATTCAGGCAGCACCAGCACGCCATAGGCCAGATTCAGCAGCGCCAGGCCCCCGGCCACGAAGAAGGGCAAGCGCAGGTCGATGCCCCCAAGCAGCCCGCCCATCACGGGGCCGAGAACGAAGCCGATGCCGAACATCGCGCCCAGCAAACCGAAACGGCGTGCACGCTCTTCGGGCGGCGTGATGTCGGCCACGTAAGCACTGGCCACGGCCGCATTGGCCTGCATGGCACCGCCCACCACGCGTGAAGCGAGCAGCATCCACAGGCTGGTGGCCAGCGCCGTGGTGAAGAAGTTGATGGCCAAGCCGCAGAAGCCGAGCAGCAGCACCGGGCGTCGGCCAAAGCGGTCAGACAGCGCGCCCAAGAGCGGGGCGGCAAGAAAACTGGCCGCAGCGAAGGTGAAGGCAATGAGGCCGTACCAATACGTCTGCTCCACCGGGTTGGCCGTGAACTGCCCCACCAGGGCCGGCAGCACCGGCACGATGATGCCCACCGCGAGCATGTCGATGAGCACCGCGATCATGATGAAGCGCATGGCCGCGGGTCTGGCAGCCCCCGGCCCGCTTGCCGGCGGCGTCTGGGTGGCAGCCGTCATTCCATGCGGTAGTTCGGCGCTTCTTTGGTGATCTGCACGTCGTGCACGTGGCTCTCGCGGATGCCGGCCGCGGTGATCTCGACGAATTCGGCCCGCTCCTGCATCTCTGCAATGCTGGCGCAGCCGCAATAGCCCATCGACGCTCGCAGGCCGCCAGCCATCTGGTAGATGATGCTGACGACACTGCCCTTGTAGGGCACACGACCCTCGATGCCTTCGGGCACCAGCTTGTCGGCGTTGGGGTTGACGGTCTCGTCGGCTTCCTGGAAGTAACGGTCGGCGCTGCCGGCACGCATGGCACCGATGCTGCCCATGCCGCGGTAGCTCTTGTAGCTGCGGCCCTGGTAGAGGATGACTTCACCCGGCGCTTCTTCGGTGCCGGCGAACATGCCGCCCATCATCACCGTGCCGGCACCCGCGGCGATGGCCTTGGCGATGTCGCCGCTGTAGCGGATGCCGCCATCGGCAATCAGCGGCACGCCGCTGCCCTTCAGCGCAGTGGCCACGCTGTCGATGGCCATCATCTGCGGCACGCCCACACCCGCCACGATGCGTGTGGTGCAGATGCTGCCGGGGCCGATGCCCACCTTCACGGCGTCGGCGCCGGCTTCCACGAGTGCCAGCGCAGCCGCCGCGGTGGCGATGTTGCCGCCGATCACATCGACCTGCGGGTAGTTCTTCTTGACCCAGCGGACACGTTCGATGACGCCCGCGCTGTGACCATGCGCGGTGTCGACGATGAGCGCATCCACGCCCGCCCTGACGAGCAGTTCCACACGTTCTTCGGTGCCGTCGCCCACACCTACGGCAGCGCCGACGCGCAGCTTGCCCTGAGCGTCACGCGCCGCGTTGGGAAAATTGGTCTGCTTGGTGATGTCTTTGACCGTCATCAGGCCGCGCAGTTCGAAGCTTGGGCTCACGACCAGCACGCGCTCCAGGCGGTGCTTGTGCATCAGCGCCTTGCCGTCGTCCAGCGAGGTGCCTTCGGTGACGTAGATGAGCCGCTCACGCGGCGTCATGATCTCGCGCACCGGAATGTCGAGCCGGGTCTCGAAGCGCAGGTCGCGGTTGGTGACGATGCCCACCACCGTGCGCCCTTCCACCACCGGGAAGCCCGAGACGCCGTGCTGACGCGACAACGCCATCACCTCGCGCACCGTGGCCGTGGGCGCCACCGTGATGGGGTCGCGCAGCAGGCCCGATTCATAGCGCTTCACACGCGCCACCTCGGCCGCCTGCTGCTTGGGCGTGAGGTTCTTGTGCACGATGCCGATGCCGCCTTCCTGGGCGATGGCAATCGCCAGGCGGGCCTCGGTGACGGTGTCCATCGCGGCAGACACCAGCGGCAGGTTCAGCGCGATGTTGCGGGAAAGTCGGGTGGCGAGACGGGTGTCGCGGGGCAACACCTGGGAATAGGCCGGCACCAACAACACATCGTCGAAGGTGAGCGCTTTGCCGAGTAGGCGCATGAAAAAGGCTCCAGACGCAAAACCGAATTATAGAGAGGCCTGCGCATGCAGCCGCCTGCCTGCTGGCTTCCGCGTGGAGCTGCCTGCCGGCTGCCGCCTGTCATACACCGCCTGTGACACACGCGGCACCACGGCACACAGGGGCGGCACTACACTGCCGCGATGCGCTCCATGCCCCCCGTGTGCTCTAGCCGCGCCGCGCCGTTGCGCTGGCTTTCCGTGGTTCTTTGCACGCTGATGCTGGCCTTGGCCACGCCGGCTGCCAACGCGCAGTGGAAGTGGCGTGACAAGTCGGGGCAGATCAATGCCAGCGACCGTCCGCCGCCGCTGGAAGTTCCAGAAAAAGACATCCTCGCCCGCCCCGCGCCCGAGGTGCGGAGTGTCTTTCCAGTGGCCGGTGCGGCTTCGGCAGCTTCCGCGGCAGCCCCGGGCACTGCGGCCGCCCCGCGCGCGCCGGCGGGTGAGGCGCAACTCGAAGCTCGTCGCCGTGCGGCAGAGCAAGAACAGGCGGCCAAGACAAAGGCCGAAGAAGAACGCGTCAAGGCCCAACGGGCCGACAACTGCCGTCGCGCGCGGGGCCACCTTGCAGCGCTGGAAGGTGGCCAGCGCATCGCCCGCGTCAACGAAAAGGGCGAACGCGAAGTGCTGGACGATCGCGGCATCGCAGAAGAAACGCGTCAGGCGCGCGCAGTCATCGCTTCTGACTGTCGCTAGGCCGCCTCAGACTTGTTCTGCACCTGGGGCCGGCGCCACGCCGGCTGCCTTGTCACGGTGGCGCTTGTAGCGCAGCCGCCTGGCTTCCTTGGGGTCGACCAGCAGCGGGCGGTAGATTTCAACGCGGTCGCGGTCGCGCAGCAGGCTGCCGGGTTCGCGCCCCTTGCCCCACACCCCCAGCCGCATGCCTTCCACCGCCAGCGCGTGGCGCAGCAGCACGCCGCTGGCATGCACGGCGTCAGCCACGGTGGCGCCTTCCAGGAGACGCAGTTGGGTCAGATCGTTGACGCCCGGCGACGGGCAATAAACGACGTCGACGCGCAACTCAGCGGGGCCCATACACCGCCTCGGCACGCCGGACGAAGGAATCGACCAGGGTGTTGGCCACACGGTCGAAAACCGGGCTGACCATGGCTTGCAGCGCGGCGCTGGAAAACGAATAGGAGAGGTCGAACTCGACCTTGCAGGCCTTGTCGTCGCTGCCCGGGCGGCCCAGCGGCAAGAAGAGCCAGTTGCCATGCAGCTTCGAGAAAGGCCCGTCGACAAGTTGCACTGCCACCGACTTGGCCGCTGTGTGCGTGTTGCGCGTGGTGAAGGCGTGGTGCACGCCCATGTAGGACATGCTCAGGCGCGCCGTGACACCGTCGTCGTGCGCGGTCACCACTTCGGCCCGGCTGCACCAGGGCAGGAACTGCGGATAGGCGTCCACCCCCGTTACCAGGTCGTACATCTCGCGGGGCGAGTACCAGAGCAGAACCGACTTGCGCACGTGCTTCATACAATCACGGCATTCTAGAAGCGCGTTGTGTTGCGGCCGTCCGGCCCCAGATGCGCCTGCACATGGCCTACATCGCCGAAAACCGCCGCGCACGTTTTGAATACAGCATCGAAGAGCAGTTCGAGGCCGGCATGGTGCTGGAAGGCTGGGAGGTGAAGGCCATACGCGCTGGCCAGGTGCAGCTCACCGACGGCTATGTGCATGTGCGTGACGGGCAGCTCTACCTCATCGGGTGCCGCATCAACGCGCTGCGCAGTGCCTCGACGCACATCAACCCCGAGGCCGACCGCACCAAGAAGCTGCTGATGCACAAGGCCGAGATCCGCCGCCTCATCGGCAAGGTCGAGCAGAAGGGCTTCACCCTGGTGCCGCTGAACCTGCACTACAAGGACGGCCGCGTGAAGGCCGAGATCGCGCTGGCCAAGGGCAAGGCCGAGCACGACAAGCGCAACACCGTCAAGGAACGCGACTGGGAGCGCGAAAAAGGCCGGCTGATGCGCCACAAGGTCAGTTCCGGCGGCAAGAGCTGACCCCCCGCTGCGCCGCGCGTCACCCTGGCATGGCGGCGCCCTCACGCGGTAGATGCCCTGCCGGCCGACTGCTCTCGCGGAGATACGTTCATGTTCACCTTCAGTCTGCGCGCCGGTCTCCTGGTTCCGGGCTTTGCCGTTTTGGCGGGTCTGCGGCTCGCTGCGGCGTCAATCTGTCTTGCCTTGGCGGCCCCGGCCCCGGCTGGCGCAATGCTGGCGCCGCCGCAGGCCAACGAACCCCGCCACGCGCTCGTCATCGGCAATGCCAGTTACGCCAGCGCACCGCTCACGAACCCCGCCAACGACGCCCAGGCTGTGGCGAAGGTGCTGGAAAAGGCGGGCTTCAAGGTCGACCTGAAGATCAACGCCAGCCAGAAGCAGATGCAGGACGCGGTGACGAGCTTCGGCGACCGCCTGAAGGCCGGTGGCGCCGGCCTCTTCTACTTCGCCGGCCATGGCGTGCAGATCAAGGGCCGCAACTTCATGCTGCCGGTGGGCAGCGATATTGCTCGTGAAGACGAGGTGCCCTACAAGGCCGTCGACGTGCAGCAGGTGCTGGACAAGATGGACACGGCCCAGAACCGCATCAACCTGGTGGTGCTCGACGCCTGCCGCGACAACCCCTTCGCTCGCAGCTCGCGCAGCACCAGCGGCGGCAATGGCCTTTCACAGGTCGACGCGCCCATCGGTTCGCTGATCGCCTTCGCCACCGCACCTGGCAGCGTGGCCAGCGACGGCAAAAACGCCAACGGCCTGTACACCCAGCACCTGCTGGCGAACATCGAGCGGCCGGGCACCCCCATCGAGCAAGTCTTCAAGCGTGTGCGGCTGGGCGTGCGGCTGGACAGCAACGGCGCCCAGGTGCCCTGGGAAAGCACCTCGCTGGAAGGCGATTTCTACTTCTTCCCGCCTTCGCCCGACGCCGCGAGCGCGCCCACCACGTTGCCCACACCGCCTGGCATGGAGCAGATGGCGCGCGTCGAACGCGCTTATGAACAGCTGCGCCTGGGCCAGGTGGAAGACGCCGAGCGCATCTTCCGCGCCCTGGCCGGCGCCAGCAACGCCGAGGTCGCCTGGATGGGCCGCGAAGGGATGGCCGAGGTGCAACTGGTGCGTGGCGACAGCACGGGCGCCCTGGCGGCAGCCAACGACATCATCGCCAAGGCGCCCTTGCGCAGTGCGGCCTACCTGATCCGCGGCCGCGCCTTGGCGGCCAAGGGTGACACGGTCGCCGGCCAGGCGGCAATGGAGCAGGCCGCCAGCCCGCAAACGGCGGCCGACTTCGGTTGGCAGAAGGCCAACGCCCTGGTCGCCGTGGGCAACGTGCAGCGCAAGCAAGACCCCAAGCTGGCGCTGAAGGCCTACGAACGCGCCACACGCGAGAACCCGCTTTCGGTGGAAGCATTGAGCAACCTGGCCGTGACGCTGAACGAGACTGGTCAGCCCGCGCAGGCACGCGCGCTGCTGGAGCGCGCCCAGGCCCTGGACCCCGGCGACGCCATGACCATCGCGTTGATGCGCCAGACCCAGGAAGCGCTGGCCGACAACCAGGACCGCGCGCGCCAGAAGTCCATCGACGATTCGGTGAAGGAGCTGGCTGCGCGCTTCCGCAAGCCATCACCACGCCCTGCGTCGGCGGGAGCACCCGATGACTGGACCTCGCCCGCCATGGCCGTGTCGGTCCTGCCCTTCCAGGACCAGACCCTGCCGGGCAGCGCGGGCCGCGTGGGCCTGGAAAGCCTGGTGCAGCAGGAAGTGATTCGCGAGTTGCAGGCACGCGGCTTCACCCTCGTCGAGCGGCGCCTGCTCGACAAGGTGCTGGCCGAGGTGAAGCTGGGCTCGTCAGAGCTTGCCGACCAGGACACGCAGATCAGGCTGGGCAAAGTGCTGGCGGCTCGGCTGATGGTCTCGGGCTCGCTGAACTCACAGGCCGGCGCCGTCGGGGCCTCGGTGCGCGCCATCGACACCGAGACCACGCAGCTGGCGATGGTGAGCACCGAGCGTCCGGCGCCCGGCACCTTCGACCCCACGGCGCTGGCCACCCGCATTGCGAACAGCGTGGCGCAGACCATGGCCGAGAAATACCCGCTGAAGGGCCGCATCGTGCGGGTGACGGGGACGCAGGCCGTCATCAACCTGGGCAAGAAGCATGGCGTCAGGCCGGGCCAGCAGTTCAACGTGCTGAGCCGCGGCGAGCCCATCGAGTTGAACGGCCGCGTCCTCGGCTACAAGGAAACGCGCATCGCGCAGGTGACAGTGACCGAGGTGCAGGAATTGCTGTCTATCGGCCGCGTGGCCGAAGCCAGCGCGCGGCTGGCCAAGAACCAGAGAATCATCGCGCGCAAAGAATGAACGCATGGCCTGCGCTCACCACGGCATCTGCGGCCTGGCGCACCAGTGCGCTGCCATGGCTGCGGCGCTGGTGCCTGACGGGCATGCTGGCCGTTCTGTCTGCAGCCGCCTGGGCGCAGGCTGCGCCGCTGCCTGCGGTGGTGGTGTGGGACTTCGAGAACCAGACCCCGGGCAGCAGCGCAGCGGCCGAGCGCAGCGACTTTCTGAAGCGCTCGCTTTCCGAAAGCCTCACTGCCACGCTGCTGCAGGTGGCAGGGCTGCCAGTGGTGGAGCGTCAACATCTGAAGGACCTGCTCGCCGAACAGAAGCTGAGCGCGGGCGCGCTGGCAGACGCCGACACGCGGCTGCGCCTGGGCAAGATCATCGGCGCACAGCGCATGGTTTTCGGCGGTTATTTCGTGCTCGGGGAAGCCGTGCAGGTGCACGTGCGCTTGGTGGACACCGCCACCTCCCGCGTGCTTTTTTCCGACGAAGCCGCCATGCCGCTGGCCGACGTGATGACGCAGGTGGTGCCGATGAACCGGCGCCTGGCAACCGCCCTGGCCGGCGCTGGCGCTGGCGCTGCGGCCACAGGCCAGCCCAGCGAGCACGCCGCCGAAATCTGGCAGGCCTACGACCGCGCGCTGGCCCTTGCCGACGCCGGCGATTTCGATGCTGCCGTGCTGGCCCTGCAAGGCTTGCTCAAGCGCGACAAAAATTTTCTGCCCGCTGAACGCCAGTTGGTGGCTCTGCTGGAACGGATGGCCCGGCGCTAGCGCCACCGCAACGAACCGGGCTCGGCGCTGTGGCTGGCTGAGGCGTTTCGTCCGCCAGTGGCAGTAACTCTGTCGCGCCTGAAGCGCGCCCTCTGCTTCAGGCCAAAGTGGCCTGCAAAGCCTGCAGCAGGTCGGCTTGAAGATCGGCCACGGCTTCGAAACCGACCGAGAAGCGCACCAGATGGCCGCGCAAGTGAGCGCGCTGCGCTGCTTGCGCACTGCGCATTTCGGCCAGGTCGTAAGGCACCACCAGGCTCACCGGCCCGGCCCAGGAATAACCGATGCGAAAAAGCCGCAGCGCGTCGACGAACGCATCGACCTGCGCGGCGCTGAAACGCTCGTCCAGCATCACCGAGAACAGACCGGCAGCCGCCGTGCAGTGGCGGTGCCAGTGCGCGTGCCCAGGGCTGCCGGCCAGCGCCGGGTGCAGCACTTGCACCACCTCGGGCCGTGTGCCCAGCCAGGTGGCCAGGGCGCGGCCGGCAGCGTCCTGCGCGGCATAGCGCAAGGGCATGGTGGCCAGCGAACGAAGCACCAGTTCGGCGTCATTGCCCGCCACCCCGAGGCCCAGGCGCATGTGGGTGAACTTGATGCGCTCGTGCAGCGCCTGGTCTCGCGTCACCACGCTGCCCATCAGCACGTCGCCGCCGCCGCTGGGAAACTTGGTCAGCGCCTGCATCGCGATGTCGATGCCGTGATCGAAAGCGCGCAGCGCAATGCCGGCGGCCCAGGTGTTGTCCAGCGCCGTGGTGACTCCGCGCGCCTTCGCAGCCGCCGCGAGCGCGGCCAGATCGGGAAACTCCATCGTCACCGAGCCCGGGGCTTCCAGCCACACCAGCCGGGTCTGCGGCTGCAGCATCGCAGCGAACGCCGCCACGTCCATCGGGTCGTAGAGGCGGTGCGTGATTCCCCAGCGCGCCAATTCGCCCTTGGCGAAGTTCAGGCTCGGGCCATAGACGTTGTCTGGCAACAGCACCTCGTCGCCCTGTGACAACAAGGCCTGCCCCACCAGCGCCACCGCGGCCAGACCGCTGGGCGCCAACACGCACTCGCGCCCGCCTTCCAGCGTGGCGATGCGCTCTTCCAGCGCAAAGGTGGTGGGCGTGCCGTGCAGGCCGTAGGTGTAGCCCGTCTTGTGGCGCCAGTCGCGCGAACGCAGCGCAGCCACATTCGGGAATATGACGGTGCTGGCCTTGTGCACCGCGCCCTGCGGCGCCTCGAAACCCGCCGGTGGCTGGTAGGGGTGGTGAATGAGCTCGGTGGCGATGTCGCGGGCCATGTGCTGCGGTCTCCTCAGATTTTCAGATAGGCAGGCCGACGAGGTCGTGCCCCTCTGCAGCCACGATGCGCGCGCGCGTGAACTCACCCACCTTCAGCGTCTTGCTGGCCTTTTCTGGCGGCAGCAGGCGCACGACGCCGTCGATCTCGGGTGCATCGGCGTAACTGCGGCCGGTGCCGCCCTTGCGGCCCAACGCCGGTGCGTGGTCGATCAGCACCTGCATCGTGGCGCCGACGCGGCGTTGCAGCTTGCGCGTGGACACCTCTTCGGCCACGGCCATGAAGCGGGCGCGGCGTTCTTCGCGCACTTCGGCAGGCAACATGCCGGGCAGTTCGTTGGCTGCGGCGCCCTGCACCCGCGAATAGGCGAAGCAGCCGGCACGGTCGATCTCGGCTTCGCGCAGGAAGTCGAGCAGGGTCTCGAATTCGGCCTCGGTCTCGCCCGGGAAGCCGGCGATGAAGGTCGAACGCACGACGATTTCCGGGCACACCGCGCGCCAGGCCGCCAGGCGCTCCAGGTTGCGTTCGCCACTCGCCGGGCGCTTCATGCGCTTGAGCACGTCGGGGTGGGCATGCTGAAACGGCACGTCCAGGTAAGGCAGCACGCGGCCCTCGGCCATCAGCGGCAGCAGTTCGTCGACATGCGGGTAAGGGTAGACGTAATGCAGGCGCACCCAGGCGCCAAACGGCGCGGCCAAATCGGCCAGTCGGACGCACAAATCGAGCATGCGCGTCTTCACCGGCTGGCCGTCGAAGAAGCCGGTGCGGTACTTCACGTCAACGCCGTAGGCACTGGTGTCCTGGCTGATGACGAGCAGTTCCTTGACGCCCGATTCGAACAGCGCGCGGGCGTCGTTCAACACATCGCCGATGGGCCGCGACACCAGGTCGCCGCGCATGCTGGGGATGATGCAGAAGGTGCAGCGGTGGTTGCAGCCTTCGCTGATCTTCAGATAGGCGTAGTGGCGCGGCGTCAGCTTGAT
>Ga0209181_10001542_pt1 | contig 40131 bp, 33 predicted proteins | sample MAT05_FD_187208 | JGI IMG/M metagenome (GOLD analysis project Ga0209181, IMG submission 187208) | Freshwater microbial communities from Lake Fryxell liftoff mats and glacier meltwater in Antarctica - MAT-05 (SPAdes) (version 2) | ecosystem: Environmental > Aquatic > Freshwater > Ice > Liftoff... | reverse complement strand
GGATGAAGCGTTCAGGCGCTCGCTACTCGTCGCATGGCGGCCAAACGATCCTCAACTTCCGCGCCGCATTGCTATCCAACCGCTTACCCCTCCTCATGCGCGAAGTTGTCTCTCGCTACTCGGCCGATGTTCTGGCAGCGTGACCCTCCAAGGCTGGATATGCACCCTACATGTTCATGACCCTCGCGCCAATCGCGCTGGCGTGGATACTGGCCCTGTTCATTCTTCGAGCAGAGAAGCCACGGCGGTTGGCGATGGTCACTCTCGGGATGCTGGTGGTCGCCCTGGTGCTGATGGTCATGGGCCACGCCGAGACGATCAAACGGATCGAGGGAGCCAAGGGCGAAACCTTCTTCAACGAAAAGTGGCTCGAAAACGCGAGAGAACACTCGATGAGGGCCGTCATCCTGATGCTCGTGCTGGGAGCTCTCCCAGCCGTCCTGGCGCTGGTCGGGCTGATTCGAACGAGCGGCCCGCTGCTTGGCCCTCTCGAGCCCACGTGGCTCGCGAACGGCACCTGGCGAACTCGCCGCTTCGTCTATAGTTGGCTGGTGTCAGGCATCGTGTGCCTGATCGCAGGGGGGACAGCCCTCGCGGCCGAATGGCTGAACCATTGAACGACCGGCTGACGGCTCTGCTCGAATCGACGGCGTGAGCTGAGGTCACATCGTCTTCACCAGCGCCACGAAGTGGATCAGTCCCAGGGCGCCGCTGAAGAACGTTTGCTCCCCCGACTTCCCGAACGAGCCCGCGCGACAAAAAACTCACGCGCAGCGCCTCCCGCGCGAGCCACGCTGAGCCACCGTTGGCTCACCGCGGCATCCCCGGGAAGCCTCGCGACCAATTTTTTGCTCCCACCGCCTCCCGCCGAAGCCGGCGCGACCAATTGTTTGCGGTCGGTGACTCCAACGGAAGCTCGCGCAACCACCCCGCTGCTCGCAGCACCTCCCGCCGAAGCCCGCGCGACCAAACGTTGGCTCCCACCGCCGCCCGCCTCCTGGACCCCCTGATCCACGCGGGACAAAGAAGGATCTTTGCCGATGGCCGCCGCTCGACGCCTTTCCCGCGCTTCCATTCCCCTCTTCACGTCCCCCCGCGCCGCCTGCTCGGCGGAGGCCTCCTCCTCGCCCTGGTGGGAGGAGCGCCGGGCTGCTTCTCCCCCTCCATCATCGCAGGGCTGCCCGATCGGACCTTCGTGACGGCCGATTCGTGCGGCGCAGCCCTCTGCGCCTACGAGGACGGCGTCGGCGTGACAGTGACCAAGCTCGCTCCGTGATCGCCGCGCGCGCCCGGGGTTTGCCGTCCCGATCCTCGCGCCGTCACCCGGCGGCGCGAGCCGTCTCCAGCAGCGCAGAGAAGACCCGACGCGAAGAGTCCGAGAACGGCTCGAACCCTTCGGCGCCGAAGAGCTCGCGAATGACCCGCTGGCCCTCCACGCCGAGAGCGAGCCTCTGCAGAGCGAGCTTGAGCTGAGAGCGGAGCTGCAACGGCAGGCGCGGGCTCGCCACGATGACGTCGGACGGGATCGGCCCCGCGCGCACGACCACGCGCATCGGCGGCGCGCCCGCGAGGGCGAGGTAGCCGGCGCGCGCCACCGGGAGCGTGGGATCGTTGCGCTCGAAGACCACGAAGGTCGCCCCCGCGTCGGCGCGGCCCTCGCTCACCGCCGCCGCGACCGCGCCGTGGGAATCGAGGAAGGTCTCCGACGCGAAGAACGCGGCGGGGTTGATCCCGAAATCGGCCAGGGCGGCGCGCGGGAAGAGGTAGCCCGAGGCGCTGGTCGGAGCGACCCAGGCCACCCGGAGCCCCGCGAGATCCTCCGGGCGCCAGATCGGCGAGTCGCCCCGCACGAAGAGCGCCGCGTGGTACGAGGTCGCGCCCTCGCGCACCGAGCTGGCGAGCGGCAGCACGCCGGCGAGGCGCTGCGAGGTCGCGAGCAGCGAGGGCGAGAGCCACGCGGCCTGGACTCGCCCCGCGTGGATGGCCGAGACCAGCACGGCCGGCGACGGGGCCCGATGCGGCAACACCTCGGCGCCGATCTCCGCGCTCAGGCCGGCGCAGAAATCCTTGAGGACCAGGCGCGAGCCCTCGTTGTTGTCGAAGGGAACGACGCCGAAGGTGAAGCCAGGTTTCGTCAACGCGACGAGCTTCTCACCCTGGCGCGAGTGACTCAAGCAACAAGGTGCGCGCCCGCACTTCGATCGCGCCTCGCGTTGCTCTCTTGCCCGGCTATGCTGCCCGCCCGTCGAACGATGCGCCCCGCCCTCGCGATCCCGCTCTTTCTCGCGCTCGGCGCCGCCGGATCCGCGCTCGCCGCGAGCCCGCCGCGGCGGCGCTTGACTCCTCCTCCGCTCCCCGCGCCGCCCGCCGCCGAGGCGCGGACCGAGGGCGGCGTCGCCGTGCTCCGCACCCCCGGCCCCGAGGCGGTGCTGATCCGCGGCGGCGCCTTCCTGATGGGATCGGACGAGTACGCGATCGCCCACGCCCTCGCGGTCTGCCGGCGGGAGCCGCGGCGCGACGACTGCAGCGAGGAGATGTTCGCCGTCGAGTACGCGCCCCACGAGGTCGACCTCAACGCGTTCTGGATCGATCGCACCGAGGTCACCGTCGGGCGCTTTCAGCAGTGCGTCGCGACCGGGCGCTGCTCCACGCCGCCGGGCAGGAGCGAGCGGCCGGCGGCGCCCGATCACCCGGTGACGATGGTCTCGTGGTCCGACGCGGCCGCGTTCTGCGCCTGGGCCGGCGGGCGGCTCCCGACCGAGGCCGAGTGGGAGCGCGCAGCGCGGGGGCAGCGCGGGCGCGTTTACCCGTGGGGCAACGTCTACAACCCGTTCCTCTCCAACCACGGGCGCTTCGGCCTCTACGAGCTCGACGCCACCGATGGATTCCTCGAGGTCGCGGCGGTCGGATCGTTCCCCGACGGCCGCACGCCCGAGGGGATCGAGGACCTCGCCGGCAACGTGCAGGAGTGGGTCGCGGACTGGTTCGCCCCCGAGTACAGCAAGGCGAGCGCGGTGAACCCCCGCGGCCCCGACGTCGGCGACGAGCGCGTGGTGCGCGGGGGCGGCTACGGGAGCCCGCGGCCGTTCCTGCGGGGGGCGTCGCGCTGGAAGGCGCCTCCCTGGGCGCGCCGCTCCTGGATGGGCTTTCGCTGCGCGCGCAACGGGTGAGCGATCCGAGCCCGCGAACGTCCTGATCGACGGCGCAAAGCGTCGGACGCATACTGCGCCGCGTGAGGATCGCCCATCTGTCCGATTTGCACCTGCTGTCGCTCGAAGGGGCGGTCCCGTTCCGCCTCTTCAACAAGCGGCTGACGGGCTACCTCAACCTGCGGTTTCACCGGAAATCGGTGCACAAATCCTTCGCGGTGCAGGCCGCGGCCCGGGAGATCCGGCGGCTCGGCATCGACCACGTCGCGATCACCGGGGACCTGTCGAACCTGGCGCTCGAGGGCGAGCTCGAGCTGGTCCGCCGCTTCCTCGACGAGGAGCTCGGGCTGCCGCCGGACCGGGTGAGCCTGATCCCCGGCAACCACGACGCCTACACGCGGGGGGCGCACCGGACCCGCCGCTTCGCCACCACGTTCGCGCGCTACCTGCAGTCGGATCTGCCGGAGCTCACGCCCCCGGGCGAGGTCTTTCCGTATGTCCACCTGCGCGGGCCGACGGCGTTGATCGGCCTCTCCACCGCGCTGCCTCGTCTGCCGCTGGTGGCCTCGGGCACGCTCGGCCGCGAACAGCTCGCCGCGCTCACCCGGATCCTCGCGCACCCCGAGGTCCGCGCGCGCACGCCGGTGATCCTGCAGCACCACCCGATCCACAACCCGGCTAGCCGGGCCAAGACGGCCCTCGAGGGCCTCACTGACGCCGACGAGGAGGCCCACGTGCTCCGCCACGTTCGGCGCGGCCTGCTGCTCCATGGCCACTTGCACCGGCGCATCCACCGCACGCTCGCGACCGAGGGAGGTCACCTCGACGCGGTCGGCGCGACCAGCGCTTCGCTCCTCCACGAGAGCGACGAGCGCATGGCGGGCTTCAACGTCTACGAGATCGGCACCGATGGCCGGATCGAGGACGTCTCGTCGCACCGCCTCGAGCCGGAGAGCGAGACCTTCCGCGAGGTCCGCATCCCAAAGCCGAGCTGAGCAAGCGGGGAAGCAAGCGGGGAAGGAAGATGCGGACGCCGCCGGGGTTCGGGCGGCGCCCGCAGGCAAGCCAAGTGGGAGCGGTTCAGCTCGCGGCAGCGGCGGGCTGGAGGCGGATGACGTTCACGGCCTGGAGACCCTTGGGGCCTTCCTTGAGCTCGAACTCGACCGTCTCGTCCTCGAACAAGCGGCGACGACCATCGCCGCTAATTTGCGAGTAATGCACGAAGACGTCCGGGCCGGCGTCCTGCTTGATGAAGCCCCAGCCCTTCTCGTCGTTGAACCACTTGACTTTACCGACTGCCATGTTTCCTCCACTTCCAAGCTCGAAAATACCCGGGACGCTGTGAGGACCGTGAAATCGGTCCCCGTGTGAGGGAGCGCCGCCCGTCCCGAAGGGCCGAGATGGCCGGGGATGGGGTAGCGGAGTGCTCCAGAGAATGTCCCGAAGGGAGGCCTGTCCGGCGGCGGTGACCAGCGCCCTGGCCTCCGATCCGTGAGCTCTCGCCCGGCTCCCCCGCGCTTTCGAGCGGGGGCCTTGTGCCGTGACGTGGAAGCGGCGCCCTTCGTGTGACCTCCCCTGAGAAACTTCTGCAAGCTGCGAGCGCCCGGTCCGAGCGGCGCCAACGTAGACGGCCGACAATGCACAGGTCAAGACACGAACAGCGTGGCTTCGGTTACGGAAAGGAAGTTTCGCGGGGCTCTTCCAGGACGCAATGAAGAGGCCGTCGAGGGCGTAGTGACGCGAACAATTCGACGCGCTTCAGGAGCGAAATGCGAAGGCGTCTACGCAGCGCGAGGCCCGTGCGGGATCGAAAACGCTGAATTTCCGTCACCGGGCCCGCGGCATGCTCATCGCAAGGGAGCCGTCGATGCCTTCCATTGAAACTCAGCCCACCGTGAGCGAGGCCGTTCCCGCCTTCGAAGAGGGCTTCGGCCTCGCGTCGCACGATCCGCGCGCCCTCAGCATCCTGGCGAAGACCATCTACCGCGAGCTGCGGCAGAGCGGCCTCGCCGAGCACGACGTGATGGCGGTCGCGGGAGATCTCCTCAGCCTCGTGGCGGCCTCCGTGAAGGCCCGCCGCACCACCCGCGACGCTGGCTGATCGCCGCCCCGCCTCTCTGACCGCGCCCCGCACAATCGATCCCATCTCGTTGACAGAGGTTCGAGCTTTCTCGTATTGCTCCTGGGAAGGACTCGGGAATTTGCGGGTCCAGCAGAGGCGCCGCGGTCGCGGTAGGCCGCGCCTTCGCAGTCCCGCGACGGTCGGCCTCCCCCGGATCGCCGCACGGGGCGAGTAATGTTCTCGGTCATCATCAGCGAGAAGGGCGGCGCCGAGCGCCGCGAGGCGTTCGAACGGACCGAGATCAACGTCGGCCGGGTCCAGGGCAACGACCTCATGTTGCCCAAGGGCAACGTCTCGAAGCGTCACGCCCGCCTGCTCTACCGGGATGGTCGGTTCATCGTCACCGACCTCAAGAGCACCAACGGTACGTACGTCAACGGGCGCAAGATCGCCCAGGCCACGATCGTCCGCGAAGGCGACAAGATCTACATCGGGGACTTCGTCCTGCGGATCGAGGCGTCGGCGGCCTCGGTCAACCATCCCGCGGCGATGCCGCTGCCCGTCCACGACGAGGCCGCGGCCGATCTGCCACCGCCGTCGGTTCCGATGCCCGGGGGGCAGCCGACCGCGAACCAGATCCCGCTCGCCGCCGTGCTCGCCGATGGGCGCAACGACGGCCTCGGCTCGGTCCCCGACGGCGGGCCGCTGATGTTTCCGCGCGGCCCTGCGACGATCGGGCCCCAGCCGTTCCCCGGTGGATCCGGCAACTCGGGGATGCCCCCCAGCGGCGAGGCGCCGAGCTCCTCGCAGCCCTCGTCGGCGGAGAAGGCCCTCGTCCGGACTCCGGCGCCGCGGATCGAGCCGAAGTCGTCCGACGCGATGAGCCGGCAGGACGTCATCAGCCATTTCCCGCTCGAGCACGATCCCGATGACGGGGCGATGTACGTGCCCGGTCCGCCGCGGGTCCCGCTCTCGACCGGGCCGCAGACCCCGGCGCCGCAGACGCCGTCAACGCATACGCCTTCGACGCCGTTCGCCGCCATCAGCCCGCGCCCGATCAGCAAGGCGCCGCAGCCGCGGCCGGCGACCGGGCCGACGCCGACCTTGCAGCCGATCCCGGCGACGATCGAGCGGTCGACAGCGCCGAGCATGGGGCACCTTCCCAGCCCGCTCTACGGAGGCGTCCCGAGCTTGGGACCGCCCGCTGCCGGCCCGCTCCCGAGCTCCACGCCGGCGCGGCGAGCGATGCCCCCGGCCGGGTTCGATCCGCCGGAAGGCCCCCAGCCTTCGCGGATCGCGGCGCACCGCGGGGCGATCATCGGCCTCATCGATCGGGTGGGCGAGATGGTGGATCTCCGCCCCCTCGACGGCGGCGCCCCGGCCGACGACGCCCTGATTGGCCGGGTGGACCGCGCCCTCGCCGATCGAGCGGCGGCCTTGCGCGCCCAGGGGGAAATCCCCGGCGAGGTCGACGTCGACGCCCTGATCGCCGAGGCCCGCCGCGAGCTGCTCGAGCTCGGGCCGCTGACGCCCCTCTTCGACGACGAAGACGTGAGCGAAATCCAGATCGTCCGCAGCGACTACGTCGTGGCGATGCACGGGCGCCGGCAGGTCCCGTCCGACCTCGGGTTCAGCGGCGAGGCCGCCGTCGGCCGCGTCATCCGTCGTCTTTGCCTCGCCGCGGGCAAGCCGCTCCAGCCCGGGGAGACGTTCGTCGAGCGCCGCCTCGCTCGGGGCGCGCGGATGTTCGCCGTGCTCCCGCCGGCGTCCGATCACGGCCACATGGTGGTGATCCGCAAGCCGCAGCGGGCCGATCTCACCCTGGAAGATCTGGTCCGCAGCGGCACGATCTCCCGGGCGATGGCCGGCCTCTTCGGCCAGTGCGTCGAGGCGCGGGCGAACATCCTGGTCACCGGCGCGCTCGGCGCGGGCGCCACGTCGCTGATCGGCGCCCTCGCGGCGGCCGGCAGCACCACCGATCGCGTCGTCGTGCTCCAGGAAGACGACGAGCTGATCTTCAACCAGCCCCACACGATCTCGATCCTGCTCGGAGAGACGCCCGAAGAAGGCGCCCGCGCTGTCCAGGCCGCGGCGCGGATCCGGCCGGATCGCCTCGTCGTCGGCGCCTTCGCGGGCCGGGTCGCGGCCGAGGTCGTCGACGCCATGGGCGACGGGGTCGATGGCGTCCTCGCCGCCGCGCGCGCGCCCACGCTCCGCCAGGCCGCCGCGCGGCTCACGGCGGACCTCGCGGCCACCAAGCCGGGCCTGACGCCGGAGATCGCCCGGGAGTGGCTGATCTCCGCGTTCGATCTGGTGATCGAGATCGCCCGCCTCCGCGACGGGCGCCACCGGGTCCTCCGCGTCGCGGAGCTGGCGCTGGAGGGGAACCACGTCGCGGTGCGCGACATCTTCACCTTCGCCGTGGAGCGAACGGCCGCGGGCGGCGCTGTCGAAGGCAGCTTCCACCCCACGGGCCTGATCCCGGGCATCGTGGAAGATCTGGCGGCGCGTGGAATCCAGATCGACGCCTCGATTTTCAAGCGCCACAACAGCCGCTAGCCCCCACGCCGCGCGGGCCCCTTCGCGCGGCCGGGCTACACTACCCGACAATCACCCCATGATTCGTACGATCCTCCACTACCCCGACCCCCGCCTCCGCCAGAAGGGCCTCCCGATCGAGCGCGTCACGCCCGCGCTTGAGCAGCTCATCGACGACATGGCCGAGACCATGTACGCCGCCCCCGGCGTCGGCCTCGCCGCCACCCAGATCGGCGAGCAGCACCGCCTGTTCCTCATCGACGTCGCCGCGGACGACGAGCCGAGCAACCTCCTCGTCTTCATCAACCCGGAGATCACGGTGAAAGAAGGCGAACAGTGCGGCCCCGAGGGCTGCCTCTCTTTCCCGGGCGTGTCCGAAGACGTGAAGCGCGCCGCGAAGATCACGGTCCGCGCCCTCGACCGCAAGGGCGTGTCCTTCGAGCTCACGGCCGAGGGGCTGCTCGCCGTCGCCGTGCAGCACGAGAACGATCACCTCGACGGCGTGCTGATGATCGACCGGATGGGGATCCTGAAGAAGCGCATCGTCACCCGGAAGATGCAGAAGCGCGGCGCCAACAACAACGACGACGCGTAGCTTCGAGGGGGCTTCGCGGGCGGGCCTCGGTGTGAACCCGCCCGCCCCGCGTCAGCTCTTGGAGGGGAAGGCGAGCGGTCCGCTGACGTAGGCGTCGCGGCCGCAGAGCTCCCAGCGCGGATCGACGATGCGCGGGGCGTCCGTGGGCGTGTCGGGGCCGGCCCAGTCGACCGCGCCGGGGCGGCCACGGGGCCCGAGCAAGATCGGGGCGATGAAGGCGTGGAGCTCGTCGGCGAGGCGCGTCGCGAGGAGGCTGCCGGCCAGCTCGGCGCCGCCTTCGACGAGGAGCGAGACGATGCCTTGCGACGCGAGCAGGCGCAGCGCGGCGCCGACGTCGACACGGCCCTCCGCGGAGTTGGGCACGCGGATCACCGCGCAGCCGGCGTCGACCAGGGCCTGCTCGGCGGACTCGGGCGCGTCGTTGCCCGCGAGGACCCAGGTGGCGATTTCGCGCGAGGTCTGCACCAGGCGGCTATCGAGCGGGACGCGCAGGCGGGAGTCGAAGACCACGCGGACGGGGTGACGGCCGCCGGGGAGCAGCGCCGTATCGCGCACGGTGAGCCGCGGATCGTCGGCCAGCGCCGTCCCGATGCCAACAGCGACGGCGTCGTGGCGGGCCCGCAGCTCTTGCACCTTGGCGCGCGCCTCGGGGCCGGTGACCCACTTCGAGGCGCCGCTCCGGGTCGCGATGCGGCCGTCGAGCGAGAGCGCCAGCTTCAGCGCCACGTGGGGCAGGCCCTCGGTGATGTATTTGGTCCAGGGGGCGATCAGCTCGCGCGCCTCGGCGCCGGCCACGCCGACGTCGACCTTGATCCCCGCGTCGACGAGGCGTTGAGCGCCCCCACCGGTGACGCCGGGGTTGGGATCGAGCGCGCCGATCACCACCCGGGCGATGCCGGCCTTGAGGATCGAGTCGACGCACGGCGGCGTCCGGCCGGTGTGGTTGCAGGGCTCCAGGGTCACGTAGAGCGTGCCGCCCTGCGTCTGCGCGCCCGCGGCGGCCAGCGCGCCGACCTCGGCGTGCGGCTCGCCCGCCCGCTCGTGGAACGACTGCGCGACGACGTCGCCGCTCGGGCCCACGACGAGGGCGCCCACCGGCGGGTTCGGCGAGGGCACCGAGCGGCGCGCCTCGTCCAGCGCGCGGCGCATCATCGAGACGTCGAAATCTGGGTCGGGGCTCGTGGTCATGGAGAGCCGAATATCTACTAGAGCGCCGAACGGTTTGAAATGCCGTTGCGGGGGAGAAGGTCCCCCCACGAAGCGCGCCAAGAGGCGAACGATCGGGATGGTACTCTGGGCGGCGCGCGCTCGGCGACAACGTCGCGAGCCGGCCCGTCCAGGTTGCTATGTCTCTTTGGTTTTCACGAGCTTGGCCAGCTCGGTGAGGAACTGGTCAATGTCCCGAAAAGAGCGATAGACGCTCGCAAAGCGGACATAAGCGACCTCGTCGAGCTCGCGCAGGTGGTTCATCACCCGGTCGCCGAGCTCGCTCGCGGTGATCTCGCGCCGCTCGGACTCCTGCGCTTCACGCTCGATCGCGTCGGCGGCGAGCTCGATCCGCTCGATCGACACCGGGCGTTTGTTGCAGGCGATCCGCAGCCCGCGCACCAGCTTTTGCCGGTCGAACGGCTCCCGCCGCCCGTCTTTTTTCACCACGGTGGGGAGCACGTCCTCCACCCGTTCGTAGGTGGTGAAGCGCCGCGTGCAGGACTCGCACTCGCGGCGCCGCCGGATCACGTCGCCCTTTTCCGCGGCGCGTGAGTCGATGACTTTGTCTTCGGGGTGGCCGCAAAAGGGACACTTCATTTTGTTCCCAGGAGAGGGCTCGCGCCCTCTCCCCCCGCCGAGCAAAGCTCGTCGGGGCCCCCCCTACCCCGAACCGCTATAGTCGGAAATGACGCCGAGCCACTCGGCATGGCGTTTCGTTTTTTCGACACGTTGGCTCAGCCGTCGAAGCGCGAGAGCACCAGCGCCACGTTCGTCCCGCCGAAGCCGAACGAGTTGCTCATCGCGTGCTTGATCGGCCGCTCGCGCGCCGTGAGCGGGACGCAGTCGAGCAGGCACTCGGGATCTTGATCTTCGAGGTTCGCCGTCGGCGGGACGCGGCCGTCGCGCAGGGCGAGGGCGCAGAGCGCCGCCTCGACCGCGCCGGCGCCGCCGAGGAGGTGGCCCATCACCGACTTGGTCGAGCTGACCCAGAGCTTCTTCGAGGTAGCGTGATCGCCGAACATCGTCATCACGGCCTTGGACTCTTCGAGATCGCCGTGGGGCGTCGAGGTGCCGTGGGCGTTGACGTAGTCGATCGCCGAGGCGTCGAGCTGCGCGTCTTTCACGGCCATGCGCATGGCGCGGAGGGCGCCCTCGCCGCCGGGGGCCGGCTTGGTGATGTGGTAGGCGTCGCACGAGGCGCCGTAGCCGGTGATCTCGGCGTAGATCTTCGCGCCGCGCTTCTTCGCGTGGGAGAGCGACTCCAGCAGCATCGTCCCGGCGCCCTCGCCGCAGACGAAGCCGTCGCGGGCCTTGTCCCAGGGGCGGCTCGCGCGGGTCGGCTCTTCGTTGCGGCGCGAGAGGGCGAACATCGCTCCGAAGCCGCCCATGCCGAGGCCGCTGATCGTCGCCTCGGCGCCGCCGGCTACCATGATCTCGGTGCGACCGCGGCGGATCCACTCGTAGGCCTCGCCGAGCGAGTGCGCGCTCGAGGAGCAGGCGCTGGTGTTGCAGTAGCTCACCCCGCGGAGGTTGAGCGCCATCGCCACCTGACCGGCCGCGAGGTTGGCGATCACCGTGGGGATGAAGTACGGGCTGATCTTCGACGGACCCTTGGTATGCAGGGTGATCGATTGCTGGTGCAGGTTCTCGAGCCCGCCGAGGCCGACGCCGATGAACGTCCCGCACTGGTCCCGGTCCTCGTCCGTCAGCTCGATGCCCGAGTCTTTCAGGCAGAGCGTGGAGGCCGCGACGGAGAGGTGGGCGAAGCGCCCCATCTCCTTGATTCTCTTCTTCGGGATCCAGTCCTCGGCGTTGAAGCCTTTGACCTCGCCTGCGAAGCGCGTGCTGTAACCCGTCGCGTCGAACAGCGTGATCGGGGCGATGCCCGACTCGGCGGCGAGGACGCTGCGCCAGGTCTCTTCGGTGCCGATCCCGCTCGGGGTCACGAGACCCATCCCCGTGATGACTACGCGTTCCATGATCCCCTGCTTGCTAGGACGACCCGTCTCACGCAAGGCGCGAACTCACGCGCCGTCGTTCCAGGCCGCTCGCACTCGTTCGGCAACGAAGGATGCGCGCGGACATGAAAATCGTCGGCGCCCGGGACCAGCCCGTTCGCCGACGATCACCATGTCGCGTGCTGCTCCCGGCGCCTGTGCTCTGTTAGCCAGGGAGCCGGGAGCCCACGCTCACTTCTTCATGTGAGACTCGATGTAATCGACCGCATCCTGAACCGTGCGGATCTTCTCCGTGTCCTCGTCCGGGATGTCGATCTCGAACGCCTCTTCGAAGCCGAGGACCAGCTCAACCAGACCGAGCGAATCAGCCCCGAGATCGTCGATGAACGTCGCCTCGGGCTTGATGTCCTTCTCGTCGACGTCGAGCTGTTCCTTGATGATCCGCTTCACTTCGGCCGTGATATCGCGACCCTCAGCCATGGCATTTCCTCCCGGAAAAAAAGCGAACTCCTCGTAACAAATCGTGCGCGGCTTTGCACTCCCCAAACTTTCGAGCGTCGTCGATTTTCCGACGAGGCGTGACTATCTGGGCCGCTGCGCAGCGCGCTGCGCAACGTCGTGCGCAGCTCACACGTACATTCCACCGTTCACGCGCAGCGTCTGGCCGGTGATGTAACCGGCCTCGTCCGAGCAGAGAAACGCGATCGCCGCGGCGACCTCGTCCGCGCGCCCGGTGCGGGCGAGCGGGACCGCCTTGAGCATCGTCTCTTTCAGCTCCGGCGTCAGCCCCGTCGTCATGTCGGTGTCGATGAAGCCCGGCGTGACGGCGTTGACGGTGATGCCGCGCGACGCGTACTCGCGCGCCAGGGTCTTGGTGAGGCCGAGGAGCGCGGCCTTGGACGCGGAGTAGACCGCCTGGCCGGCGTTGCCCATCTCGCCCACCACGCTGGAGAGGAAGACGACGCGGCCGGTGCGCGCGCGCATCATCACCTTGGTCGCGGCGCGGGCGCAGGCGAGCGCGCCCTTCACATTGACGGCGAAGACGCGATCGATCTCTTCTTCCTTCACGCGGAGCAGGAGCCCATCGACGGCGATCCCCGCGTTGGCCACGAGGATGTCGAGCCGGCCCAGGCGCTTGGCGGCGTCGGCGATCGCCGCCTCCGAGGCCTTCATGTCGGCGACGTCGAAGCCGAGGACCTCGGCGTTGCCGCCGCGCTCGAGGATGCCGTCGGCGACCTTGCGCGCCTCGGCTTCGCCCTTGATGTACGTCACCACCACGCGCGCGCCCTGGGCCGCGAGCGCCTCGGCGACGGCGCGCCCGATGCCGCGCGAGCCCCCCGTCACGATCGCTACCTTCCCGCTCAAGCTGAACATGTCGGTCTTCCCTTCACCCGGCCGAGGCGCCGCCGAGGACGACGGCTGCGCGATCGATGCTCTCGAGGTCGCTCACGCTGAGGACCGTGATCTGCTTGGTAATGCGCTTGACGAGCCCCGCCAGCACCTTGCCGGGCCCGATCTCCAGCGCGTGGGTCACCCCCTCGGCGGCGATGAGCTCGATCGATTTCAGCCACTGCACCGGGCCGTCGATCTGGCGCACGAGGAGATCGCGCACGCGATCCGGATCGGTGTTGGGGACACCGTCAACGTTGGCGACCACCGGAAACGCGAGGGGATGAACGGCGACAGCGGCGAGCTCGGGCGCGAGGCGCGACGCCGCGGGCCGCATCAGGGCGCAGTGGAAGGGCGCGCTGACCTTGAGCGGCACCGCCTTGCCCCCGCGGGTCCCGGCGAGCACGCGCGCCCGCTCGACCGCGGCGGCCGTCCCGGCGATCACCGTCTGCCCCGGGCCGTTGAAGTTGGCGGGCCCGAGCACCTCGCCCTCGGCGGCGTCGGCGCAGAGCGCGAGGACGCCGGCCGCGTCGAGGCCCATCACCGCCGCCATGGCCCCCGCGCCGGGCGGAACGGCGTCCTGCATCGCCTGGCCGCGGAGGCGGCAGAGGCGGACAGCGTCTTGCAGCGCGAGCGCGCCCGCGGCGACCAGGGCGCTGTACTCGCCGAGCGAGTGCCCGGCGGCGAACGCCGGCAAGGCGAGATCGGGGATCCGCTCGCGCAGCGCGGCGACGATGGCCGAGCTCGCCGTCACCAGCGCCGGCTGGGTGTTGGCGGTGAGCGTCAGCTCTTCGAGTGGACCGTCGAAGCAGAGCGCCGAGATCGGCCGCGGCGCGCCCGCCGCGAGCAGCGCCGCGTCCGCTTGGGCGAAGACCGCGCGGGCGGCCGGCGAGGCCTCCGCGAGGGCCTTGCCCATGCCGACCTCTTGCGATCCTTGACCGGGGAACAGCCACGCGACCTTCACGGCGTACGCACCTCCGAAGCCCTCGGAAATCCGGGCCTTCGGGCGAGGCGATTACCACGTTCCCCCGGGGCCGTGGGCAACCAAAAGAGCGACGCCGCGGGCGGCCGTCCAGCTACATCCGCACGATGGCGGCGCCCCAGGAGATCCCCGCGCCGAGCGCGCAGAGGAGCACGCTCTGGCCGGGCTGAATGCGCCCGTCGCGCACGCCTTCGTCGAGGGCGATCGGGATCGAGGCGCTCGAGGTGTTGCCGTACTCCTCGATGTTGAGAATGAATTTTTCGAGCGGGAAACCCAGCCGATCCGACACCTGGGTGATGATCCGCAGGTTGGCCTGGTGGGCCACGACCCAGTCGAGCTCTTTGCTGGTGAGGCCAGCGCCCTTGAGGGCCAGCGTCGAGGCGCTCGTCAGGTTCTTGATCGCGACCTTGAAGACCTCGGAGCCCGACATGTGGACCTTGTTGCGCTTGCGCTCCAGGCCCTCCGCGGTGAGCGGCTCGCTCGACCCGCCGCCGGGGATTTGCAGCGCTCCGGCGAGGGATCCGTCGGTGAAGATCCGCGTCGAGAGGATGCCGCGGCCGTCGCCCTTGGCCGGCCCGAGGACGACCGCGCCGGCGCCGTCGCCGAAGAGCACGCAGGTGGTCCGGTCCTGCCAGTTCATCAGCCGGGAGAGGAGCTCGACCCCGATGATCAGCACGCAGCTGGCGGCGCCCGTGGCGATGAACTGATCGGCGATCGTCAGGCCGTAGACGAAGCCCGCGCAGGCCGCGGAGATGTCGAAGGCCGGGATCCCGTCGGCGCCGAGCTTCTGCTGCACGTGGACCGCGCAGGCCGGCATCGGCGTGTCGCCGCTGATCGTCCCGACGATGATCATGTCGAGGTCGGCCACGTTGAGGCCCGCCGCCTCGAGCGCGTGGCGCCCCGCGGCCGCGGCCATGTCGCTCGTCACCTCGTCATCGGCGGCGTAGTGCCGACGGCGAATGCCGGTCCGCTCGGCGATCCACGCGTCCGAGGTGTCGACCACCTTCTCGAGATCGAAGTTGGAGACGACGCGCGCGGGCGTGTAGTGGCCCGTGCCGAGGATGCGGCTCTTGGGGACGGCGGTCATATGGTTTCCCCCGCGCCCCCTCCGGCGGAGGGGGCATCGAACGAAAGCAAGGGGCGGGGACGGCGACGGTCCCCTCGAGCAGAGCTACTACGCGACCTTGGTCGCCTTCACCTTGCGGCCCTTGTAGAAGCCGCAAGCGCCGCACGCGCGGTGCGGCAGCGTGGCCTCCCCGCAGTGCTCGCACGCGGCGAGCTGGACGGGGACGACCTTGTCGTGGTTGGCGCGGCGCATGTCGCGCTTGCTCGGGGTGGTTTTCCTCTTCGGGACGGCCACGGATTACTCCTTCTTCTTCTTTCCTGGGGACGACGCGGCGGACGAATCTTGTGCCGCGGCGAGCCTTTCGCGCAGCGCGTTCAGCGGAGCGAGGCGCGGATCGATCGCCGGAGCGGGCTCTGCTCGCTCCAAGTCGGCGGGACGGATACCCGGGCACGCATCGGAGCACAAGGGAAAGTTCGGGACTTCGAGCAGGATCGCCTCGCGCAGGAAGGGATCGAGCACGATGGTTTCGCCGTCGTAGACGTCGAAATCGGCCTCTTCCGAGGTGAACTCGTACTCGTCTTCCTCGGCCTTCGCCGGGGGCTTTCCGTTGCCGTTGGTCTTCTTGCGATCGCCCTTCGGCGGCTTCGCCGACGCGGCGGGCCGGAGCAGCAGCGTCATCTCGGCGTCGACGTGGACCGGGGTCGCGTCCATGCAGCGGGCGCAGGGCGTCGTCAGCTCGGCGCGCACGCGGCCGCGGAGGACGATCTCGCCCGAGCTGCCGGTCCCGATCCCGGTGCGGCTGAGGCGGGCGGTGACGTGGCCGGGGGCCTGGGCCGTCAGATCCGCGTCCGCGAGCTCGGCCGCGAGCCAGGCGATGGGCAGTTCGCCGTCGACCGAGCGGCCGGCGGTGTCGATGTCGTTGGCGGTGATGGTGAATAGAGGCATGCGAAACGCGCGGCAGCCCTAGCGCCTCCGCCCCGGGTTCGCAAGCGGGGATGCGTGGTAGGTTCGCGAAAGAATGGACCCTGCCGCTCCCGAGGAGGCCCGCGTCGGCCTCGAAGCTCGCCGTTCACTGCTCGTCGCCCTCGGGATCTACGCGCTGGCGACGGCGCTCCTCTTCGCAACGACCGCGCCCGAGCGCCTCGCCGGCCACACGCCGTTCAACCACTTCGCGCTGCTCGCCGACGCGTGGATCCATGGGCGCCTCGACCTCGGCGGGCCGCCCCCCGCGTACACCGGCAACAACGATTTCGCCTCGTTCGACGGCCGCTGGTTCGTGAGCTTTCCGCCCTTCCCCGCGCTGCTGATCGCCCCGCGCGTCTGGCTCGCGGGCTCGGCCGAGCGCGTCGCCGATGGGCGCTTCTTCGGCTGGTTCGGCGGCGTCGCCCCGGCCCTGCTCTTCCTCACGCTAGAGAAGCTCACGCAGGCCGGGCGCAGCCGCCGCTCGCTCGGGGAGAACGCGCTCCTCGCGCTGCTCTTCGCCTTCGGCAGCGTCTACTGGTTCTCGTCGGTCCAGGGCACCGTCTGGTTCGTCGCCCACGTCGTCGGCGCCGCGCTCGCCGCCGCGTACGTCTACTGCTCGCTCGACGCCGCGCACCCGTTCGCCGCGGGCCTCGCCCTCGCGTTCGGCTTCGCCACGCGCACGCCGCTCGGCTTCGCGTTCCCCTTCTTCCTGTTCGAAGCGCACCGCGCCGCCGCGAAGACCGACGCCGCGCGCGCCTGGCTCCGCCCCCTCGCGCTCTTCGCCGCGCCCGCCGCCGCCGTGCTCGCCGCGCTGATGTGGCACAACCGCGCGCGCTTCGGCGATCCCCTCGAGTTTGGCCACCGGATGCTGGCGATCGGGTGGCGCGGGCGCATCGACAAGTGGGGCCTGTTTTCCTACCACTACCTCGGGCGCAACCTCGCCGTCGTGCTCACCGATCTGCCGTTCGTCGATCCTTCGCACCTCAAGGGCGCGGCGCCGTTCCAGATCAACGTGCACGGGCTGCCGCTCTGGATCACCAGCCCGTTCCTCACGTGGGCCTTCTGGCCGAAGCGCAAAGGCCGGCTCTACTGGGCGCTCGCGCTCACCGCCCTCTGCGTGGCCGCGCCGAGCTTGCTCTACCAGAACAGCGGATGGATCCAGTTTGGCTACCGCTTCTCCAGCGACTTTGCGCCGTTCTTGCTGATCATGATCGCGGTGGGCGGGCGCCGCCTCACCCTGCCCTTCTGGGCGCTCGGCGCCGCGGCGGTGGCGGTGAACGCCTTCGGCGCGCTGACGTTCCAGCGCGCCGGGTACGAGCGCTTCTACTTCGTCGACGGCTCGCAGAAGGTGCTGCACCAGCCGGACTGAAGGCGGGGATTCAGCCCAGCTCCTCGCCCGCGAGCAGCCGCGCCGTCATCGCCGGATCCACGCGCAGCACCAGCACCTTCTCGCGCTCCACGATCACCAGCCCCGGCGCCGCGCCCTTCGGCTTGCGCAGGTAGCGCCGCGGCGTGTGCTGGATCTCGATCACGCCCTCTTCCCGCCCCTCCGAAAAATGCGCCGCGACGTGCGCCGCTTCGACGAGCAGCTCGCTCGGGCAGACGCTGTTCTTCTCGAGCGGAACGATCACGTGCGCCCCGGTCCGCCCCTTGGCGTGGAGCCAGAGATCATGAGGCCGCGCCACATGAAGCGTGAGCGCGTCGTTGCCCGTCGCGCCCTTGCCCGAGAGGATCTTCGCGCCGGATTCGCTGCGAAACACCCGGTAAGGACGGCTCGGCGCGCTCTTGTTGCCCTCGCGCTTCCCTGCCCCACTCGAGGTCCCCGCGCCGAGCGCGAACTCGCGCGGCGCGGCCTTGCGGGCCTCCACCGCGAGCGCGTCGATCGCCTCGTAGCTCTCGGCGCTCTTCGCTTGCTCGTTCAGCAACGTGAGCGCTCCCCACGCGACCTCGGCCTCGCCGAGGCGCCTCCGGGCGATCGCGCTGCCGAGCTTGAGCCGCTTGGCGCGCTTGAACATCGCCTCGAGCTGCTCGCGCGCCGAGCGCGCCGGATCGAGCGCGAGCTCGATCGCCACCGGCTCGCCGCTCGACCAATCCATCACCGTGAGCGCGCGGGCACCGCGCGGCGCACGCGCCGCCGCCGCCACGAACGACGCGGCCTGATCGGCCATCCGATCGGCGTCGACGAGGCGCGCGAGATCGACGCCTATCGCCTTGATTCGCCGCTCGATCTTCACGATCGCGCGCGCCAGGGATCGCGAGAGCGCGAGCCTCCGCGCCGCGAGCGCGCCCTCGCCGAAGCCGCGGACCAGCTCTTCGCCGCGCGCGCACCAGAGCTCCAGGTCCTCGGCCGGCGCCAGGGTGTCGAGGCGATCGTCGCCGACCCGCGCCTCGCGCAGCGCGACGCGGGCGTTCGGCGCCGCCGCGCCTTCGATCACCAGCGAGCCCTCCTCGCGGAGGAAGAGCGCGTGACGCTCGCCGATCCCGACGACCTTGGCGCCCTCGAGCCGGGTGCGGACGCGGATCTTCTCGCCGAGCGGCAGTGCGGTGCCCTCCTTCGAGAAGATCCCCGTGCCCTTGAAGGGTTTCAAGCGCGTGAGGCCGACGAGCGGGCCCGATCTCCCGGCGACGATCACCAGGAAGAACGTCGCCCCGGGGGTGCGGAGGCGCAGCACCGCGAGCTCGGCGGAGAGGTCGATCTTCTGCACCGTCGCGCCCGCGAGGAGCAGCGGCGAGGGAGCTACGGGGTCCACGCGATCACACGCCGCCGCCCTCGGGCACGCCGGGCCCCGGCGGCGCCGACGTGACGTCGTGCGGCAGCGCTCCCCGCGGCGGCCGCAGGTACGCGAAGGGCGTGTGGAGCAGGAAGTTCGACACGCGCGAGGTGTAGATGTCCGCGGATCGCTCGACCTGCCGCGCCAGGTGGCTCTTGTCGTTGCCGGCGCGCATCAGCAGGCCCCAGCGCTGGTTTTCGAGCTCGCCGGCCGCGCGCGCCAGCGGGGAGATCGCCGCGTCGAGGAGCGCGATCTCGCCGAGGAGCGTGTTGATTCGTTCGTTGAGCTCCTCCTCCGGCACGTCCGGCCGCGGCCCGTAGCCGCCGCGGATCCTTTGAATCGCCAGGCGCAGCGCCCAGCTCTGCTGCTCCAGGCGCTCCTTCTCCAGCATCAGCGCCGCGAGCTGCTCCTGGGCCTCGATCGTCGCCGCCTCGGCCGCGATCTCGGTCTCGAGCTCGCGCACGATCAGGCCGGTGCGCCAGCGGAGGATCCGCTTCGACACGTGGACGTCGCCGTAGATGTGATCGCCGACGTAGAGGATCTCGTCGCCCGAGAGGCCGAGGTGATGCTCCACCAGCGCGGCGTTGCCGCCGAGGAACGCGCCGCCGGACACCAGCGAGAACGCCGGCCGCAGCAGCCCGTCGTCGCTCACCACTTCGAAGAGCGGGGCGTGGCCGCCGAAGAACTCCGGCTTGCGCGCCGAGACGATGATCACGTCGAAGAGCTCCCGCCAGGTCATCCCGTCGGGCAGGTAGGCGTCGACGGCGTAGCGCATCACCTCGTGGGTGTAGACCCACTCCGAGTTGGTGATCAGCAGGAGCTTCTTCCCCGCTCGCTTCTGATCGAGCAGCGCCAGCGGCATCTCCGGATCGGCGTCGATGAAGCGCTCGGGATCGGCGGTGATCTCCGCCTTGAGCGTGCCTTCCATGTGCGCGGCGTCGAGCGCCGTCTTCACCCGCCGGTAGAGATCGGCGTAGCCCATCACCGCCGGGAACGGCGCGACGCCCGGCTCCGCCTCGTCGAGCTCCGTCGCCGCCGGGAGCTTCTGCTGATCGAGCAGATCGACCATCGACGCGTACATGCTCGCCTCCGAGAGCGAGAAGAACGTGTTCATGAAGACGTACCGCGGCTCGGCCAGATCGACGATCGTCCGCGCGTAGGCGCGGCGCTGCGCCTCGTAGTCGAGCGGCCTGGTCCCGTGGAACGCGCGCTTCACGTACCCGAAGCGGTTGCACTTGATCAGGTTGCCGAGCGACAGATCGAGGATCAGGCCCCGGATCGCGAAGGTCGGATCGAAGATCAGGTGCTCGACCGGGAACCCCGAGGCCGCGAGGCGGCGCTGGAGGTGCTCGAACGCCCGCCGCTCCCACGCCTCGGTCCGGTAGTGGATCAGCGTGTAATCCATGTCGTAACCGACCGCGCGGATCGAGCGGAGGTTGAGCGTGCGGTTGCAGAAGATCCCGCGCTCACGCGGGATGGGAATCGGGGCGAGGGCGCGCGCGAGGTCGGGGTCTTGGGGGCTCATCGGCTCACGCGCGCTTCCGGCTCGACTCCTCGATCAGCTCGATCTTGTACCCGTCGGGGTCTTGCACGAAGGCTAACACCGTCGTCCCGTGCTTCATCGGCCCGGGCTCGCGGGTGATCTTCCCGCCGGCCGCGCGGATGCGCTCGCACACCGCCTGGATGTCGTCGACGCCGAGGGCGACGTGGCCATAGCCCGTGCCGATCTCGTAGCTCGACGTGTCCCAGTTGAAGGTCAGCTCGATCTCCGCCTGCTCGGGATTTCGCGCGTACCCCAGGAAGGCCAGGGTGAACTTTCCCTCCGGGTAATCCCGCCGCGAGAAGAGCTCCATCCCCATCACGTCCCGGTAAAACGCGATCGAATGATCGAGGTTCCCGACGCGCAGCATGGTGTGCAAGATCCGCATTGGACGACGCCTCCGGCTCCCGATCACGGCGGGAGACCCATGGTTGGTCGGCCTTCCTTGCACCGGCGCGCCGCGGGCGCAAAGCGTGATGCGAGCTTGACAGTGGACCTCGCCCGCCGGCTCTCGCTAAGCTTGACGCCACATGTCATCGAGAGGTCGACGCTAGTGGAGGGATCGTCCACGTCGGAACCGGAAGCGGCTCCTCAACCTGGCCCTTCGCGGGGCCTCTTCTCCGACTACCCGAGCTGCCCTGGCGCCTACGACGAGCTCCTCGACGAAAGCGGCGTTCCTCGCCCCGACTTTCGCCGCGCCGTCGCGCTCCTCGGCGCCCGCTCCAGCGACGAGCTGGCCCGCGCTCAGGCGCTCGCGGAGCTCTCGCTGTTGAACCAGGGCGTCACCTTCTCGGTGTACTCCGACAACCGCGGCGCCGAGAAGATTTTCCCCTTCTGCCTGATCCCGCGGATGGTCGCCTGGCGCGACTGGGCGCACCTCCAGCGCGGGCTCGAGCAGCGCGTCCGCGCCATCGGGCTCTTCCTCGACGACGTCTACGGGCCGCAAAAAATCCTCGCCGAGATCCCGCTGCTGCGCGAGCTGGTCCTCGGCGCCAAGAGCTACCTCCCGCGCCTCCGCGGCGTGCGGCCTCCGGGCGGCGTCCGCCTCCACATCGCGGGGATCGATCTGATCCGCGATCACGCCGGCACCTTCCGCGTCCTCGAGGACAACCTCCGCACGCCCTCCGGCGTCTCGTACGTGATCGAGAATCGTTTGATCACCAAACGAATCTTCCCCGAGGCCTTCGAAGAGGCCCGCGTCCACCGCGTCGATCACTACCCGACGCGCCTCGCCGAGACGCTCCGCTCCGTCTCGCCCGAGGATCCCGATCGCGCGACCTGCGTCGTCCTCACGCCGGGGCCGTACAACTCGGCCTACTTCGAGCACAGCTTCCTCGCGCGCACGATGGGGTTAGAGCTGGTCCAGGCCGCGGATCTCTTCGTCGAGCAGGACCGGGTCTTCGTCCGGACCACGCGCGGGCCGCGGCGCGTCCACGTGATTTACCGGCGCGTCGACGACGCCTTCCTCGATCCCGAGGTCTTCCGCGCCGACAGCCTCCTCGGCGTGCGCGGGCTGATGCGCGCCTACGCCGCGGGCAACGTCGCGCTCGCCAACGCGCCCGGCAACGGCGTCGCCGACGACAAGGCCGTCTACGCGTTCGTGCCGGAGATCATCCGCTACTACCTCGGCGAAGAGGCGATGGTGGAGCAGGTGCCGACGTTCCTCTGCGGCCGCGACGAGGACCGCGCCTACGTCGCCTCTCACCTGGAAGAGCTGGTGGTCAAAGCCGTCGACGAGGCCGGCGGCTACGGCATGCTCATGGGCCCCTCGGCGCCCCAGGCCGAGATCGACGAGTTTCGCCGGCGCATCCTCGCCGATCCCCGCCGCTACATCGCCCAGCACCGCGTCGAGCTCTCCACCTGCCCGACCTGGGACGCCGACAAGCGCGTCCTCGCCCCGCGGCGGGTCGATCTGCGCCCTTACGTGCTCTCCAGCCCCGAGGGCCCGTGGGTGCTCCCCGGCGGCCTCAGCCGCGTCGCGCTCCGCGAAGGCTCGTACGTCGTCAACTCCAGCCAGGGCGGCGGCTCGAAGGACACCTGGGTCCAGAAGGAGCCCGCATGATCTCGCGCGTCGCCGATCACTGCTTCTGGTTCGGTCGCTACCTCGAGCGCGCGGAGAGCATCGCCCGCGTCCTTCAGGTCACTAGCAGCCTCGCCCTCGACACCGAGCTGACCCAGGAGCAGTGCTGGCTCCCGGTGATCATCGTCGCCGGGGAAGAGGCGCGCTTCCTCGCCGCGCACGGGAAAAAGGCCTCCGCCGAGGGCGAGTCGGTCCAGCGTTACCTGACCTGGGACGAGGGCCTGGCCTCGCTCCGCACCGCGGTCTGCGCCGCGCGCGAGAACGCCCGATCGATCCGCGAGGTGGTGAGCCTCGAGGCGTGGGAGGCCGTGAACGAGCTCTACCTCTGGATCACCGGCAAGGCCGGGCGCGAGGCCTACGAGGAGCACCGGTATGGCTTCTACCTCCATATCCGCCGCTCGGTGCAGCTCTCCCTTGGCCTGCTCCGGAGCACGATGCTCCACGACACCCCGCTCGATTTCATCTGGCTCGGGGTGATGCTGGAGCGCACCGGGCAGACAGCGCGCGTGCTCGACGTCCACCACCACATGCTCCAACCGCTCTCGTCGCGCCATCAGGTGGTGGAGACAGCGCTCTGGCTCTCGCTCCTCCGCACTTGTTCGGGCTTCGAGCCCTTCATGAAGCGCAACCCCGGCCGGGTGACCGGCCAGGCGGTGGCCTCGTTCCTCCTGCTCGAGCCCTCGTTCCCCCGCTCGATCCGCTTCTGTGTCCACGCGGCGTACGACTGCCTCAGCGCCATCCGCCCGCCCGGCGCCTCGTCCCTCCCCGGCGGCGAGAGCGTGTCGCGCCTGAGCGAGCTCGACGAGTGGGTGCGCCTGCTCAGCCTGAGCGACGCCAACGCCGGCTCGATTCATGCCGTGCTCACTCACATCGTCGACGAGACGGCGTCCGTGGGTAACCTCGTGTCGCGCGAGCTCTTCGGCGTCAGCGCCGTGCCCGCCTGAACGCCTCTTCCAACCCTCATGCCCAACCTTCTCGCGATGTCCTTCGAGGGCGATCTCCTCCCCTCGTTCACCCTCCGTTGCCTCGATGAGGGCACGAAGACTCCGGACGGCTGGGGCCTCGGCTACTACGCCGCCGGCGGCCCCGCGGCGTCGGTGCTCAAGGAGAGCGCGCCGGCCGACGGCGGCCATCGCGGCGAGCTGATCAAGGGCTGGGATCACCTCGAGAGCTCGCTCTTCGTGCTCCACCTGCGCACGGCGAGCTGGGGCGCGGCGACGGACGCCAACACCCAGCCTTTCCTGCGCAGCCACGCCGGGCGCGATCTCCTCTTCGCCCACAGCGGGAGCCTGGAGCATCGTTTGCAGCCGCTCCCCAATGCAGCCTTCGAGCCGGTGGGCTCGACCGACAGCGAGCTCATCTTCTGCCGCTTGCTCAGCCTGCTCGCCGCCTCCGGGACTCGCACCCTGGATGATCTCGATCCGGTGGTGTTCAGCCGCTGGCTCGCCGATCTCAACGCCCAGGGCAGCTTGACGCTGGCCATCACCGACGGGCGCGCGCTCTTCCTCTACGCCGACGTCAACGGGAACGGCGAGCTCCACCTCGCGCACCTCGCTCCACCGTACGAGCAGGTTCGATTGAGCGACTCCGACGTGGAGATCGATCTCACGAGCCGCGGCACCAGGCACCCCAAAGGCATCCTCGCCTGCTCGACGCCGCTGGAGGTGACCGCCGACGTCCCGGTGACGTGGACCCGCGTCACGCCCGGTCACCTGATCGTCATTCGCGAGGGCGCGGTGCAGGCCGAGCACATGCCGAGCGGAACCCTGGCGGACAGCTCCCCCGCGCGCCCGAGGCAGCCAGTCCGCGCCGCGGTGAAGCGCCTCGACGTCCTCCACCGCACCGTCTACCGCTACGGGAGCCCAGTCGAGAAGAGCTTTCACCTGCTCCGGGTCGTCCCGTTTCACGATCGGATGCAGAGCCTCCTCGAGCACAACCTCTTCATCTCCGTGGCCGGACAGGAGATCGGTTACGAGGACGTCTTCGGCAACCAGGCCCGCAAGATCCACCTCGCCCAACCCTTCACCGAGCTGGTGATCGAGGCCCGCTCCAAGGTGGAGCTGCTCGACGTGGATCCCTTGAGCTTCCGGCGCCTGCGCACCCGCACCACCATCCCGCTGGTGTGGATGCCCTGGCAGCGCCACATGCTCCAACCCTACCTGCTCCCACCCGAGCTGCCGGAGAACCAGCTCGTCGACCTCACCGCCTACGCGATGAGCTTCGTCCGCCGCAACGACGACGATCTCATCGATACGCTGCTCGACCTCAACGCCACCATCCACAAAGAGTACGCTTACCGCCAGGGCTCGACGACCAACGCCACGACCGCCTACGAGGTCTTCTCGATGCGCCAGGGCGTCTGTCAGGACTTCGCCAACCTCTTCATCTGCATGGCGCGCTTGCTCGGCGTCCCGGCCCGCTACGTCTGCGGGTATCTGCACACCGGACCCAAGCACGAAAACATGGCCCAGGCCGAGGCGTCGCACGCCTGGGTGCAGGTGTATCTGCCCGAGGTGGGGTGGAAGGGCTTCGATCCGACCAACGGGGTGCTGACGCAGACCGACCATGTAAGGGTGGCTGTCGGGAGGAGCTATGTGGACGCGACGCCGACCGGCGGGGCGATCTTCCGCGGTGGCGGCGGGGAGACGCTGGAGGTGGCGGTGACCTGCGAGCTCTCGGCGGGGTAGGTTTATAGGGTGGATCGCTGCAAGGTGGGTGGTGGAGCACCTCGCGGCGCCTTGCAGAGCACCTGCTGCCGCCTTGCGGAGCACCTGCTGCCGCCTTGCGGAGCACCTGCTGCCGCCTTGCGGAGCACCTGCTGCCGCCTTGCGGAGCACCTCGCGGACCCTTGCGGAGCACCTCGCGGGGGTGGAGGAACACCTCGCGGACCCTTGTGGAGCACCTGCGGCCGCATGGTAGAGCACCTCGCGGCGCCTTGCGGAGCACCTCGCGGCGCCTTGCGGAGCACCTCGCGGGGGGTGGTGGAGCACCTGCGGTCGCCTGGTGGAGCACCGCGCACACCATAAGGGAGCACCGCGCGGCGCCTGGTGAGCTTTCCACAGCCCAGTACGCAGAGAAAGGTCGGGAGTTTTACGACGCCGGTGGGACCGAGGCCCCGAGGTGCTCGAGTCTTTCGCGCGCGAACTCCAGAAATGGGTTGAGGGCGAGCGCCGCCTGATACCACTGGATGGCATCGTCCAATTGCGTCGCATTCTCTCGGACCACGCCGAGATTGTGCGCGATGTCGGCGCGGTGGAGCAGCGGGACCTCTTTCGTACTCTGAAGCTCCACAAGCCGTTCGAAGGCCGCGGCACGATCGGTGTCGTGCGGCGATTCCAGCAACGCTTCGTCACGCATACGCCCGATCAGCCACGCGGGGAGCCGATGCTGTTGACCAAATCGCGCCAACGTCGCTCGGACTTCGAGACCCTCTCCGCGACGCGCGAGCGCTCGGAGCAAGTAGCCCACGAAGAGCCCCTCCTGAGGGGTGGCGGACAACCTCTGCAATGACTCGATCGCGGCCCCGCTCTGAGCATATACAGCACACAAGCTCGCCCAGAGGAGCGCCAGGCTGCTGGACGCGGGGCGGGCTGGCAGCAGATCAACAAGCGCCGAGAGAATCGGCCCGTCTTGGCCTACCATCGCACGAGCCCATAGCGACTCTTCCATCAACATTTCAGAAGAGTACCGCGAACCCTGTACCATCCTCTCGACGGCAAAGCTCGTCAGCCCGATCTGCTGAAAAATACAGCCACTCACAACAAGAGTTCGCCTGGAGAGGACTCCGTCGAAGTCCGTCGGCATTTGCAACAGCGCAGAGTGCGCACTCGCGATATTTTGCGCGTGCACCTGCTCCCTCGCGCGCGCGAGCTGAGGATAAAGAGCCTCCTCGGAGGGGGTGGGCCCATCGGTCATCCAGATGTCTGCCCGGCGCATCCTCGAGAACGGGAAAGTGCGCGGCTCACGGGCGTAACCCGTACTTCCATTCGTGCTGATATCGGCAATGGACGACAGCGCTTCGAGGTGCTCCAGCCTGGCGTGGACTATCACCAGCACGCCGAGTCGTCGCAGCCCTTCGATCACGTGCAAGAGCGGGATCGCGAACCGCTGCCTCCGCAGGAGAGCCTCGGGATCGTGGACTACCACGACGTTGACGCCGTGCGCTCGGACGGCTTGCACGAGCGCCCATCCAAGAGATTGGGCGCCTTCCGAATCCGGGACTTGAACAACGACGGGCAGCGATGCTCCGCTGACGATGTTCAACGGGCCACAGCGTACCTCCGCGAGGATGACTCCTGGAGTTGATGAAATGACTTTCAAGAACCGCGAAATTGTGCTCCCCCTCTCGAACAGCGCTACGCCTCCCTGGTCAAAACGAACGTAGTGAGGGCCAAGGGGACCTGATTGGAAAGGAAGAACGATGGCTGCCGGGTGCTGGACGTCGAGACTTCGGCCCGCAGACGCGGAGGCGACGGCCAGCAAATCCGGCCACACGGCGGGGAAGCCCGCATCCAGCCCATAATCATGCGGCCCCGCGAGCGCCTGAGCATACCTGCTCTTCGAGCACCGGAGCTTCCGGTGCAGGTCCGCGCTGTCCGGATCGGCCACCCACGCGATCTCGAAGACCAGATCGACCACGAACGGCAACCAGCTCGTCCGCTCCTCGGTCGCCTCCTCGACGATCACCGTCGATATCCCCTCTCCTTCGAGAGCTTGCACGAACGCGACGAGATCGCTGCGGAGCGTCTTCTCCTCGACGGTGGCATCGGGCAGCGTGAAGGCGTCGATCACGACCGCGCGCACGGCCACGTCAAGCGATCCACTCGCCGGGTGCAGGAGATCCCAGAGAGTTTCGATCGATCCCGTCTTGCGGTCAAGGCTGGTCAGCGGTCCCTGGCCAGCAGGGCTGAGCGCGAGGTGCGAGGTGATGATGGCGCCGGGCGAGGCGGAGGTCCGATCTTTCCACCTGGAGACCATGTTTTCTGAAAGGCCGAGCAGCCTGGCTTTGTAGAGCAACTCTGCCTGCGAAAACTCGGTGGTCAGGTAAAGGACCACGCCGTTCTCGCGGCGAGCGATGGCCTGCCCCAGCGCTGCCCCGAGCGTCGTCTTGCCCGTCCCAGCGCCGCCGCGGATCAGGATCGATGTCGTGACCGCAGCGCCGTCGCTCTTGGAGACGAGCGGGAGGCCCGGCGGCGTGAACAGGTGCTCGAGGTTTCGAACCGGCAGATTGGTGAGCCCTGTCCCCCTCAAGCAACCTTCTCCTGTCCTCCGGTGAAGCACTCGAGCGCGCGATCACGCGCCTTGTACATCGCCTCGCGACTTCGTTCTTTTGGAGTCAACGGCGCCGCCGAGGGCACGATCGTACACTGCCTCGCGAGCTCGTCCCGCTTCGCCCGAACGCTCGCGCCGAGCTCCGCGCCGCGGGATCCCGCGGCCATGTCGATCAGCCCCTCGCCGCCCGTCTTGCGCCCCTGGCGCTCCATCGCCAGCGCCAGCAGCGCCACCCGCTCGGCGACGAGCCCGCGGCCGAGGACGAACGCGAGATCCGCGAGCCGCAAGGCCTCGGGCCAGCGGGCCGCTCGAGCGCACGTCCACGCCGCGTCGAAGCGCTCCATCGCCCATTTATCACGGACTGGATTTCCGAGGTCCTCGCGAACGACCGCGACGCTTGCATCTCCCGCCATGGTCGCTTGCCCGAGCAAAGATCCATTGGCTGAAAGCTCACGCAGGAAGGCTTCACGCTCGGTGAAGGCGGATCGTACAATCCACACGGCAGCATGAGCCCTGGCCGGAACCGGCGAGGTCAGGCGCGTGCCTTGCTGCGAGACCTGGAGCGCTTCCCACTCTTCCAGATCCAGCCTGTCGCCCTCGGCTTCTTCCGGCATATACCGGTGGACCTGGAGAAACGACCCTGGAGCATCCGTCCTGTCGAGGACAGCAGCGCCGCGCGCGAACGGCGCCTTCCCTTCGGAAGGCCGCATCCCGCCGACGACGCGGCACGAATCGAGAGGCCATTTGATCATGAAGCCTTCCTCAACCTTTCCTCGATGCGTTCAGCTACCGCGACCGCGAGTGGGACGCCATCCGGAAGGATCCGGGCCAGGCGCTTGAAGTCATCCGGGAGGTCATCCACGAGATCCTGATGATCCAGCCATATCTCTTCGAGCAAGAGCCCGTCCGGCGGGATCTCGACATCGACGTGGAGCTGGGCTTCGAGGGTCCAGGACCGCCGATCCCGGGAAGCAACGTCGACCTCGACGAGGCCGTGATAAGCCGGAAAATCCGGCGAACCCCCCGGACGCACGCGGACATAGTCGACCGGGTCCCGGAAATGCCCCGAGAGATAAGGCTCCAGGAACCGCACCACGTCGGCGCTGCGCCCGAGGTGAGCGTTCAGGTGCTGCGTCTTCGCGGCGTCGTCCCACGGTCCAGAGAGCACCGCCGGCGCGACGTGCTTCTTCAGCGCTCCGGTGTCGTAAGGAGTGAACGTGCCTTCGTGCGTCGCGCCTGCGAGCGGCGCCACCAGGAGCGCAAGAATACCAGTCGGGTAGGCGCACGCGCCGACGAAGAAATAGACGGCAAGGTCGATCCCGAGCGCCTTCTCGAAGGGCGTCCCGGGCTCCTTCGCGACCAGGTGGCGCTGCTCGAAGAGGTGACGCCAGTCCCCGGCGCGGCCGCTGCGGTGAACCCAGAGCACGCCCGGCGCCATCGCCGCCGCGGCTGCGCTGCACGCGTCCGAGGCGACGCTCCTCGCGTCCTCGTCGGAGACGATCCGCGCGAGGGATTCGAGCAGCTCGGAAAGTTGGCGCGCCATGCCGCGGAGGATGCGGCGACCCGCGGCTTCCTGTCAATCTGTACCTCGACGCTCCAGGCGCGCCGCGGGAGTTTTTCGACCCTCGCCGGCCGCCTTCGCCCTCGAATTGGGCCCCCAATTGCGCCTTTGGTCCCCACTTCTGCCTGTCCGCACGACGAATGATCCGCATCTCCTGATCTTCGCCCGAGCCCCTCCCCAGCAGGCACCCTTCTCGCACCCACACCCGCAGTGTGCACTTCAGTGGTCGTTCGAAATACGGACCATCACGAAGGAGAGGGATCATGAACATCCGAACGTTGCTGATGTCTGGCCTCGCGGCCGCCTTCTTCGCCTCGCCGGCCCTGGCCGATCCGGCGCCGGGGACGATGCGATCGTGGGACCGGGCTTTCAGGGTACCTTGCCGGCGGGCGTCCACGAGCTCCGATCGCCGACGAACCTGGCGTGGATCCTCGGTCGCATCCACTCCGAGGGATCCCCCACGGATCTCGCCGCAGTCCACGCTTTCAGGACGGCATGTCCTCCAGCATAGCTCGCCCGGGCCGAAGGCGGCCTCCAACTGGCTCCCTTCACCCAAGGGAGACGTTGTCCTGATGCTGCGGATGTACTGGCCGAGCGAGCCCGTGCTCAAGAGCACGTGGGCGCCGCCTTCGGTCGTGCGCGCTCGGTGAGCGGGTATTTCCCGGGCGAGGAGGCTCATCCCCCTCGCCGCCGCCGCGCGCCCGTGGCAAACCCGCGCCATGTCCGCGACCCCCAAGGCTGCACCGGAAGGCGCCGAGCTCCCCGTCCTCATCGTCGGCACCGGCTTCTCCGGGCTGGCGATGGCGATCCTGCTCAAGCAAGCCGGCTTTCACGATTTCACGCTCCTCGAGAAGGCGGGCGACGTCGGCGGTACCTGGCGCGAGAACACCTACCCCGGCGCGGCCTGCGATGTCCCTTCGCTGCTGTACTCCTTCTCGTTCGAGCCCAACCCGGGGTGGACGCGCTCGTACTCCCCGCAACGCGAGATCCTCGCCTATCTGCGCCGCTGCGCCGAGAAATACGGCCTCTTGCCGCACATCCGCTTTCACGCCGAGGTCGATGGAGCGGTGTTCGACGAGGCGACGGGGACCTGGACTGTGCACACCAGAGACGGGGTGAGCCGGCGCGCCCGGGCGCTCGTCCTCGGCAATGGCGCTCTCCATCTCCCGTCGCTCCCGAAGATCCCTGGCCGCGAGAGCTTTGCGGGCGAGGCCTTCCATTCGGCGCGCTGGAATCACGGCTACGACCTCACGGGCAAGCGCGTCGGGGTGATCGGGACCGGCGCGAGCACCATCCAGGTCGTCCCCGAGCTGGCGAAGACGGCGGCCAGGCTCGACGTCTTCCAGCGGACGCCGCCGTGGATTGTCCCGCGAGAAGACCGCGCCTTCGGCCCAGGCGAACAGGCCACCTTCGCCCGCGCGCCCTGGATCCAGGGCGCCTGCCGCGCGGCGATCTACTGGCGGCTCGAGACGCGGGGGCTCGGCTTCTCGGTCGCCCCGTGGATACTGACGCTCGGCGAGCGGATCGCGAAGAAGCACCTCCACGCCGCGATCAAGGATCCCGCGCTCCGCGCCGCGCTCACGCCGACCTACCGGATGGGCTGCAAGCGGATCCTGCTCTCGGACGACTACTATCCGACGCTGACGCGGCCCAACGTCGCGCTGGTGACCGAGCCGATCGAGGCGATCGAGCCGCGCGGGATCCGCCTGCAGGGCGGCTCTCTCCGCGAGCTGGACGCCCTCGTTTACAGCACCGGGTTCAACGTCGCGGAGTACCTGACGCCGATCCAGATCACCGGCGCTGGGGGGCGCGATCTCGCCGCGACGTGGCGCGCGTGCCCGGAGGCGTACCTCGGGATCACCGTGGCTGGCTTTCCCAACCTCTACCTGCTGATGGGGCCCAACACCGGCCTCGGGCACAACTCGATGATCTTCATGATCGAGGCCCAGGCGCGCTATGCGCTCCAGTGCATCCAGGCCTTGCGGGACCAGCGCCTCGTCTCGCTCGATGTGCGCCCCGAGGTGCAGTCCTCGTTCAACGTCGCGCTCCAGGAGAAGCTCGCCAGCACGGTCTGGCAGTCAGGGTGCAAGAGCTGGTATCTGGACGACACCGGGCGCAACGCCTCGATCTGGCCGGGGCCCACCTGGAATTACTGGCTTCGAACCCGCCGCGTCCGCCTCGACGACTACGTTCTCCGGTGACCTCGAACGATCCCCTCTCGCCGCGCTATCTGGAGTACCCTCGCGCCATGGCTGATCCTGACCAACACCGTTCCCCGTCGCCCCCGGACAGCCCCGCGCCGAGCCTCCGTGACCGCTTGCTCGCGTCGCCGGTCACCTCGGTCCTCCTCGGCGCGTGCGTGGCGCTCTTCGCGCTGACTCACGTCTGGTCGCACGGCGCGTATGGCACCGTGCTCAAGCGGATGGGCGCCAACATCGGCGCCAACGTCCGCGCGGGCGAGGTCTATCGCCTCTTCGCCTCGGCGTTCCTCCACGCCAACGAATACCACCTGCTCTTCAACATGGTCGCGCTCTGGAGCTTTGGCCCGTTCCTGGAGACGGTCCTCGGCCGGCGCCGCTATCTGGTGCTCTACGCGACCGCGGCGCTGGGCGGGGCGCTGGCGAGCACGCTCTTTGGCGGCCATCGCTCGAGCGTCGGCGCGTCCGGCGCGATCTGGGGCTTGATGGCGGCGGGGGTCATGCTCTCGCTTCGCCCCAAAGGGCTCCTCCCGCCGCTCTTCGTCGCTGAGATGCGGCGGCGCGCGGCGGCGCCTCTGGTGCTCAACCTGATCTACAGCCTGAGCCCCGGGATTGACATGCTCGCCCACGTCGGCGGCGGCGTCATCGGCGCTCTGCTCATGGCTACCGTGCTCACCGACGGCCTCGTGCCCATGAGCGAGCGGAGCGCGGGTGACGCGGCGGAGCGGCGGCCGAGCGCGGTTTACGGGGCGGCGGCGTGGATCCTTGGAGCGGCCATGGCGCTTTCGGTTGGCGCTGCGCTGGTGGTGGGGCGCCCCTGGCAGGCCCTTTAGCTCAGGGCGTGCAGGCGGCGAAGCAGGCGGTTGCGGCGGCCTGGCACGCGGCCGGATCCTTGAACGTCGGCAGTCCGCCATCCTTCGAGATCTGCGGGATCGCGCAGCCCTGAAGCACCGCTTGGCACTTCTCCGAGCAGGCCTTCAAGGTGCCATTCGCTGCGCCGCCGGCGTCGACGACCTTGCCCGCGTCGACGATTGGCGTGCCGGCGTCGACGATTGGCGTGCCCGCGTCGAGCTTCGGGGTCGGGGTCGGGGTGGCGACGGGAACCACCGGCGTGGGCGCGACGGTCGTCGTCGTGGGGAGCGGAGAGGCCGTGGCGACCGAGGCCGGAGGGGCCACCGCGTCGGGCATGTTCTCGTCCTTTTCCACGGTCTTGCAGGCCAGAACGAGCAGCGCCGCGAGGAAGGGGAAGAGCGAGAGGCCGAGGCGAGAGCGCGTTTGCATGCGTCAGCCTTCGCTCGGCGCGCGCTCGAGCGCAACAATTCGGGGTGCGCTCCGGCACGCCGCGCGGGCGCAGGCGCTGAAGGATCGACGCCGTGGGTTCCCTCCACGAAGGCGCGCGCCTATTCATGACGCAGCGCATGGATGACCATCGACACGCCGACCCCTCGAGCCGCCTCTCGGCGACCATTCGTTTCTTTGGCGACCTGCTCGGCCGCGTCATTCGGGCCCAGGAAGGCGAGCCGGCCTTCGCGCTGGAAGAGCGCGTCCGCGCGCTGGCGAAGGACGTGCGCTCTTCGGGCACGCGGCAAGACGAGCTCCGCGCGGTGATCGCCGGGACGACGGTGGCCGAGGCGCGCAACCTCGTCCGGGCGTTCGCCGCGTACTTCGCGCTGGTGAACCTCGCCGAGCAGCTCCAGCGCGGCTGGGTCCTGCGCGATCGGGCCCGCGCGCGCCCCGGCGTGCCGCGCTCGGAGTCGATCGCCGCGGCGATCGCCGAGCTCGCGGCGGCGGGCGTGCCGGCGGCGACGCTGCAGCAGTGGCTCGACGACGCGGAGATCGTCCCGGTGTTCACCGCGCACCCGACCGAGGCGCGACGCCGCGTGACCCTGGAGCGCCTCCGCCGCATCGACGACGCCGTCCAGCGCCGGAGCGCGCCGGATGTCCTGCCCGAGGAAGAGGTCGAGATCGCGCGGCAGATCGAGGAAGAAATCGTCAGCCTCTGGCAGAGCGACGAGGTGCGATCCGGCCGGCCGACGGTGCTCGATGAGGTCCAGAACGGGCTCTACTACTTCGAGGCGGGCCTGTTCGAGCTCGTCCCGCGCCTCTACCGCGACCTCGAGACCGCGCTCGAGTCGAGCTACCCCGAGCATGCGTGGCGGGTCCCGCCGCTGCTCCGCTTCGGCTCGTGGATCGGCGGCGATCGCGACGGCAACCCGTTCGTGACGCCCGAGGTCACGGTCGAGGCGGCGCGTCGCCTCCGCGTCGCCGCGCTCAGTCGTCACCTGGCGTCGATCGAGGATCTCGGGCGCCGCCTCACTCAATCGACGCGCGAGGTCGAGGTCTCCAACGAGCTACGGCGCTCGATCGACGAGGACGACGTGCGCTGCCCCGAGCTTGGCGCCGAGCTCGCGCGGCGCTTGCCGTACGAGCCTTATCGCCGCACGTGCGGGCACATCGCGCAGAAGCTCCGCCGCTCGCTCGAGCACGCGAAGACGCACGTTCCGGCCTTCTTTCGCGACGCGCCGCTGCCGCCCGATCTCGGCCGCTACCACCGCCGCGCCGAGCTCCTCGCCGATCTCGCGGTGATCGATCACAGCCTCCGCGCCCACGGTGGCGGCGCTGTCGCCATGGGCGCGCTCCGCGATGTGATCCGCGAGATCGAGGTCTTCGGCCTTCACCTGGCGAGGCTCGACGTCCGCCAGCACTCGGAGCGCCACGCCGCGGCGCTGGCCGAGATCTTCGCCTGCGCCGGCGTCTGCGCCGATTACCTCGCGCTCGAGGAAGACGCGCGCGTGGCGATGCTCTCGCGGGCCCTCGACGATCCGCGCCCGCTGATCCCGCTGCGGGCCTCGTTCTCGCCTGAGGTGCGCGAGGTGATCGCCACCTTCCACGCGGTGGCCGCCGTCACCGAAGAGCTGTCGCCCGAGGCGATCCAGACGGTGATCGTCAGCATGACCCGCGGCGCGAGCGACATGCTCGCGGTGCTGGTCCTCGCGCGCGAGGCCGGCCTCTACCGCCCCGAGGCGGGCACGAGCGGCGTCGACGTGGTGCCGCTCTTCGAGACGCTCGCCGACCTCGCCGCGGCCCCCGCGGTCCTCAATGCGTGCCTCCGCGTGCCCGCGTACCGCGCCCAGATCGAGCTCCGCGGCGGGGTGCAAGAGGTGATGCTCGGCTACTCCGACAGCAACAAGGACGCGGGCTTCGTCGCCGCGAACTGGGCGCTCTACCGCGCCCAGCGCGAGCTCCGCGAGGTCTCGGTGCGCGCGGGGATCGAGCTGCGCTTCTTCCATGGGCGCGGCGGATCAATCGGGCGCGGCGGCGGCCCGGCCAACAAGGCGATCCTCGCGCAGCCGCCGGGCACGGTGGGCAGCCGGATCCGCCTCACCGAGCAGGGCGAGGTCATCGCCGATCGCTACGGCTTACCGGGCCTCGCCCATCGCCACTTGGAGCAGCTCGTCAACGCCGTGCTCCGCGCCGCCTTTGTCCCAGGCGATCTTCACCGCGGCCCCGAGCCGGCGTGGGAGCGGGCGATCGAGGCGCTCTCCGAGCTGGCGCGTCAGGCCTACCGCGGGCTGGTCTACGAGGATCCGACCTTCCTCCACTACTTCCGCACCGCCACGCCGATCGCCGAGATCGGCCGCCTCAACCTCGGGAGCCGCCCGGCGAGCCGCAAGCCGAGCATCCGCGTCGAGGATCTCCGCGCCATCCCCTGGGTCTTCGCCTGGATGCAGAGCCGGCACACCTTGCCCGGCTGGTATGGCCTCGGCCACGCGCTCGAGACCTTCACCGACGAAGGCGGCCCCGAGGCGCTCACGCTGCTGCAAACGATGTACGAGGCGTGGCCGTTCTTCCGCACCATGCTCGACTCGGCGCAGATGATCCTCGGCAAGGCCGATCTCCACATCGCCGCGCGCTACGCCGAGCTCGTCCCCGATCGGGCGATCGCCCAGGCGATCTTCGGCCGGATCGAGGCCGAGCACGCCCGCTCGACGCGGATGATCGCCCGCGTCGCCGCGCAGGCCGAGATCCTCGACTACAACCCGGTGCTCAAGCGCTCGATCGCCCTGCGCAACCCCTACGTCGATCCGATGAGCTACCTCCAGGTCGAGCTGCTGGAGCGGCTGCGCGCGGCGCCGGACGGGCCCGATCACACGGCGCTGGAGGACGCGATCATGCTGAGCATCAGCGGGATCGCGGCGGGCCTGAAGAACACGGGGTGACCGGGAAAGAAGGGCCAGCCGCGCCAGGCGAGCCAGCCTGGAACCGACGGCGCGAATCTTCGCGGCCGGGACATGAATGGTTGCGCGCGCCCCCTCGTTCTCCGACTCTGCGCGGATGAGCCTCGACGCCAAGACCCCCCGAGCCGACGCGTCGTTCGATCTCCGCAGCCCACCGAGGGCGCGCCATCCCGCCGCGACCTCCTGGCGATTCCCTCCCTCCGAGCGACCTCCGCTGCCCGGCGGGGTTCAACGCGTCAACCTCCACGAGCTCGCCGCGCGCCCGCAGCGGTTCGAGCATCACCTGGTGATCGTCGCCCAGCTCGGCGTCGCCCAGCTCGAGATCGTCACCGCCTCGGAGCCGCTGGCCTTCGCCCACCATAACGTCTCCGACGAGTACGCGATCGTCCTGCCGACCGGCGACGCGTTGATTGACACCTTCCCGCTCCGCACCTTCTTCACCCACCCTGCGAGCTTCGCCGACGTCGGGCGCGTCAACCACCGCGTCGGCGATCTGGTGCTGCACCCGCACGGCCTGCTCCACTGGCCGGGTCGCCTGCGCCCTCCCTATGCGCCGCTGCGCTTCCCGCCGGGGATGCGGCGAGGCGGCCTCTCCCTGATCTATTGCGCCTCTCGCCCCTCCCTGCCGACCGAACGCCCGCTCTTCGTCAGCGCCGGCCGCGAGGCCGACGCCAAGGCCTATGGAGACGACGTCGTGCCCTTCCTCCTCGCCGAGACCGGGACGGATCCGACAGCCACCCTCGCCGCGGTCGGGGACACGACGCTCGATCTCCTGGTCGACCCAGGCCACCTCGTGTTCCCGCAAGGAGGCTATCTGGTGGTGCTCGACGCCGCGCCGGACAGCCTTCATTTCATTGGCGATCTCCTCTACGTGCCGCCGGGGGCGGCCGTCCCCACCGAGGGGCTGCGGCGGGCGCTGCGCCTCTCCTCGACCACCGCCGCGCCCGCTTTACCGCCGCCGAGCTGGACCGCTCTCCCGGAGGCTCCGGTGGCATTCGAAGATGCACCGCCCGGCGCCCTGCCGCTGACGATTGGCACTCTCACCGTGGAGGCCGCCTCCCCCGAGGCGGTGACCCTGCGCATCGACGGGCGCCCAGCCGGCGAGATCCCCCGCTTCTGGCTTTCGCGAATGCTCTTCCGCGTCTTGCTCCACGGCTTCGCCCTCGGCTACGTGGAGACCTACGGCGGCTTCTATTACGACGACCGCGAGGGGCACTATCGGCTCGGGGTGCGCGGGCACGGCCACCTCGCCCTCACCCGCGAGGAGATCGCCTGGGCGGTGCCCCAGCTCTATCGGGCCGTCGCGCCGGCCGGCTACACCGAGCGCCCCTCGTAAGTGTCCGGAGTGGCGATCTGGAATTCAACGCAAAGGCGCCTCTGCGTCTCCGCGTCTTTGCGTTGAATTCTCTTCTCTCTCAGTTCGGGCCGCCCATGCAGAGGCCCTTGCCGGCGGCCGAGATGTTGTTGTCGGTGCGGCACTCGTGCCAGGCATGCATGCCCTTATCGTCGGCCACGGCGTAGATCGGCGTCATCCCGGAGATCACGCCCGCAGGCGCGTTCGGGAGGGGCAAGAGCACGTCCTCGGCCTCGGCCGGGTAAAGCACCTTGGTGGTCAGGACCGGGCTCGCGCCGAGGAGCACGCCGCCGGCCTTGGGATCGCCCGCGTAGAAGCCGACAGCGACCCCGGCGGGCACGGCGGCCTCCCCGATGTTGCGGACCCGGGCCACCAGCGCGTACTGGGTGGTGCAGGCGGGGAAGATGCTGACGACGAGATCCGGCGCCGAGAACTCCCCGAGCGGCTGGACGTTCTGGCGGAAGTTGTTCAGCTTCGGCTGCTTGTAGTTGGGCGCCTCCACCATCGGGATCGAGCCGTCCTCGTTGACGTTGGTCACGTGATAGGCGTGCTCGTTCCAGATCCGGCGCGTCCGGACCCAGTTGCCGGCGGCGTCGCCGAAGACGCGGATCCCGGTGGTCTTCACCCCGGCGCAGTTGAAGCCCGAGTAGGAGTTCGACACCACGACGATGTCGGCCTGACCGTCGTTGTCGACGTCGGCCACCAGCGGGTACTCGAACAGCGTCCCGTTGGTGTTGCAGGTCTTGAAGAGCTCGGTGCCCGAGATGCCGTCGTACACGTGCATCGTCGTCTCGTCGCCGTAGACGACCTCGGCCTTACCGTCGCCTTCGAAGTCGAAGACCGAGCTGCCCGTCGCCGCGGAGGAGCAGTCCTGGGTTTGCTTGATCCACAGGAAGGTCTTGTCGCCGGCGATCACCGGGTCCATCAGCTTGGTCCCGTCGAAGACCGCGTAGCCGACGCCGCCGGCCAGCGCCACGTCGGGCGTGCCGTCACCGTTGAAGTCGGCGATCGTCGGCGGCCCGCCGCCCTTGGTGTTGCCCGCCGAGCCGGCGGCGCAGAGGTTGGGATTGAGCGCCCCGTTGATGTCGATGCCTTGCCGGAGGACGGTGAAGCCGCCGGGCGCGGTGGGATCGAGGTGCCAGACGACGAGGGTGTGGTTGGAGGTGTTGGCCGCGACGATCTCCGGCACGCCGTCCTTGTCGAGATCGCCCACTGCCGCGTAGGTCGCGGCGACGTTGGTCTGGGCGATCATCGTCCCGTCGGCCTTGTAGGCGCGGTTGGGCGTGACGATGTCGAGCTTCCCGTCCCCGTCGACGTCGGAGACCACGATGTTGAGCGTGTTGGCCGGGGTGAACGTGAACTTGGTCTTCCCCGTCTTGCCGTCGAGGATCTGCGACTCGACGATCACCTCGGGGTTACCGTCCTGATCGAGATCGGCGATCGACGGCATGCCGCACGCGCCCGGCGGGCTGAGCCAGAGCTGGGCGCCCTTGGCGTCGTAGGCGCGCGCGCGGCCGTCGATCGTGCAGACGACGATCTCGTTGCCCGGCACGCCGTCGATGTTGCCCGCGGCGATCGAGCGGCCCGGATGATTGGGCGACGTGGCGCCGGCGTTGGCGCTCCACTTCTCCACGACCACACCGTTGACGATGGAGATCGCGTGGAGCGTGCCGTCACCGTTGTAGTTGCCCGACGCGAAGCTGCTGAAGACGATCTCGGGGATATCGCGCTCGTCGACGACGCCGTCGCAGGTGTCGTCGTCGAGCTGCACGACGATCGGCGCCATCATCACGCTGTCCCGGGTGAGCGGGGCGGCCGGGTCCCCCCACGAGTACTTGAGCACCGGCGAGAACTGGCCCACCGGCGGCTTGTATTCGCACTTGGTCAGGCAGGTGATCGGGTCCCCGGGCATCTGCCCCGTCGCGCACTCGGGCGGCTTCGGCAGGCATTTTCCCGTCACCAGCGCCGCGCCGCCCTGGCACGAGGCGTCGGCCGTGCCCGCGTCCGCGACCTCGCCCGCGGCGTACTCGCAGTACTGCTCGGCGCTGCACTCCGTGGCGTCCACGCAGGTGTTCCCCGGGGTGACGCACTTCTGGAACGAGCAGACGTCGGTCACGCCGCAGCAGACGGCCCCGCAGGCCTTGCTGGCCTCGCAGCAGGCGTTGCCGGCGCAGATCCCGCCGGCGTCGCCGCAGCTCTGGCCTTCGACGCAGCCCGCCTCCTCGACGCCGCCGTCGTTGAAGAGGCCGCCGCCCGATCCGCCGAGGCCGCCGCTCGTGGTGCTCGCCTTGCCGCCGGCCCCGCCGCTGCCCGGGCCTGTCGACGTCGCGCCCGTGCCCGCGCCCGCGCTTTCGCTGCCGCCGCCGCAGGCCGCCGCGGTCGCGCCGGGGACCACGAGAAAGAGAGCCAAGACCGCGTAAGAACGACGCCTCATGAACAGGTACCTCGGTGCGAGTATCTCAGGAAATCCCCGAGCTTGTCATGCGATAGTCCGCCGCCATGGCGACTCCCCTCCTCCGCTGCGCGACCCCCAAGGCACTCACCGACACCGATCCCGTGACGCGCTTCGACGCCCTGGTGATCGTCGCCCCCGCGCCGATCGCCGTGAGCGCGGCGAAGCTCCCGCTCGGCGAGGCCATCCTCGCGGCGATCACCGCCGCCGCCGCGGCCGACACGTCGCTCGCCCGCGGCCCGCGCCCGCCGGTCGTGCTCGCGGTGCCCGGCGCTCCCGGCGGCCGCGTCGTCCTCGCGCCCACCGCGGCGTTGACCGACGACATCGACGACGCCCGCGCCATCGCCGAAGCGACGGCCGCGGCGATCACCCGCGCGGTCGACGCCGGCGCGACCACGCCGCTCCTCGCCGTCGTGCCGCCCGAGGGCCCGCGGTTCGCCCGCGCGCTCGAGGTCGCCGCGCTCGCGGCCCTGGGAACCCAGTGGTTTCCGCTCGAAGCGCGCGAGGCCGGCAAGGCGCCCACCCCGGCGAAGGCGATCGGCGTCCTCGGCCTCGACGAGGCCACCGCCCACGAGATCGCGGCGATCGAGGCGGGCCGCGCGCTCTGCCGCGACATCACCGGCACCGAGCCCGAGCGCATGGCCCCGCTCCGGGTCGCCGCCCTCTGCGAAGAGGCCTTTGCCGGCACCGGCGTCACCGTGACGGTGGAGCGCGACGTCACCGCGTATCCCCTCCTCGCCGCCGTCGCCCGCGCC
>Ga0209181_10001541_pt1 | contig 40142 bp, 35 predicted proteins | sample MAT05_FD_187208 | JGI IMG/M metagenome (GOLD analysis project Ga0209181, IMG submission 187208) | Freshwater microbial communities from Lake Fryxell liftoff mats and glacier meltwater in Antarctica - MAT-05 (SPAdes) (version 2) | ecosystem: Environmental > Aquatic > Freshwater > Ice > Liftoff... | reverse complement strand
CGAGGCCGTCTTCTTGGTCTTCTTCCCCTTGGGGGATGCCGCCGCGGGGCTGTCGTGGCCCTTGCTCTTGAAGCTCGGGCCTGTCTCCTCGCCCTTGCTCAACGCTTCGGCCGTGGGGCGCGCGTCGGACTTGGCGTGCGCGCTCGGCTTGGCGTGCGCGTCGGGCTTGGCGTGCGCGTTGGACTTGGCGTGCGCGTTGGACTTGGCGTGCGCGTCGGACTTGGCGTGCGCGCTCGGCTTGGCGTGCGCCTTCTTCCCGTGCTTCGTCGAGGCCTTCGTCGGCGCCTTCACCGGCGCCTTCGCGGGCTCCTCCTGGCTCGCGTCGTTCCCCGACGGAGCCCCGGTCGTCCCCGGCTCGGCGTGCGCGGTGCTCGCGACGAGCGAGGGGACCGCCGCGGCAACCATGGCTGCCAGAGCGGAGAGGACCGAGCGCTTGAAATCACCGTTCTGACGGCTCACCATGAAAAAGCCTCCATCTGCTTTCGTCGGCGAAGCGCTGCTGGATCGTCTTCCGCTCCGAGGGCCCATTGACAGGGCGGACGGAGGGACGACGTCGGAGCTGGGCGGTTCACCTTTTGCCCGGCCACCGTTGTCATGAAGGGCGCGGCGGGGCCCAATTTTATGCGGCTTTCCTCCGGCGCTGTGGTAGACGATTTCGGCCGGCGCGACCCGAAAGGGGGCCCTAGAAGAGCTCCTGGTTGGGCAGAGCATCCAAGAGCTAGTCCGCCTGGTGCAGCCGGTCATTTCTTCTACGAAGGACGCGCTCTCCGCGCTGTCCTTCCCTTCCCCTGAGCTGGCAACGTCGGCGCTGCGTCGATGACGAGCTGCCCTAGGCCCCGGCGCCCGGGGACCGAAGCGCCACGCCAGAAGCACCATCGAGGATCGCGACGCATGCGGCGGATACGCAAGGAAGCAACGAAGGTCTGGCACAACCCGGAGATCAACACCTTCCCGCGGCGCAGCGCCGCCGGAGGCGCACCCGGGAGCGCCAGCACCCCCAACGCGGAAGACCGACGCGCCCAGAGCCAGCACCGCGCGGCGCTCGAGGCGCTCTTCGCCCCCAAGCGGGAGCCGGAGCTCGAAGCCGAAGCGAAGGGGAACGTCCGCGCTGCCGCGGCGCAGAAGGCGGCCGGGCGGATCGTGTTGCCGCCTGCGCCCCAGTCGGATCCGCGGACGGGGGAGCGTCAGAAGCTCCTCGCCAAGCTGCTGCTCGCCGAGGGTCGCCCCAACGTCTCCAAGGCCGCCGACGATTTCCTCAAGGCGGGCTTCACGCTGCCCGACGATCAGGACGTTCACCTCAAGCTCCTCGAGCACGCCAGCGAAGAGCGGGTGCTCGCCGCGATCGACGCGCTCGCCTCGCTGCTCGCGGGCGAGCTGCCCAAGCGGCGCGCGGTGCTCGAGTCGCGCCTCCGCCGCATCGAAGAGTTCGCCGAGGACGCCGGCACGCGCGAGGCCGCCCGCCTCCTGCGCCGCGCCGTGAACGGCCGGGGCGGCGCGCCTTCGCAGGCGACGCCGTCGTCGACGCCCACGCCCATGCCGTCGAGCGGCGCGGGCCCGGTCTCCAAGCCTTCGTCCGAGCCCTCGTCCGAGCCTTCGTCCGAGTCACAATGAGCGCCGCCGACAACAAGGGCCGCGTCATCGCGCGCGCCGAGTTCGAGGGCGAGCTGCGCAAGCTCCTCCAGGCCTACGAGCAGCGCGCCGAGAACGAGCGCTGCATCGAGTGCACCGGCTGCGAGCGCTGCGCTGACTGCACGTTCTGCAAAGGGAGCAAGGCGCTGACGCGCTGCCACTACTGCGTCGACTCCCAGCGCTGCGCTGACTGCACGCACTGCCGGACGAGCCGCGATCTGCTCTCGTGCAACCACTGCGTCGCCTGCGATCGCTGCACGAAGTGCTCGTACGTCGTCAAGTCGATCGACTGCACCGCGTGCACCTACTGCTTCGGCTGCGTGGGGCTCTCGCGGAAGGATTTCCATATCCTCAACCAGCCCTACGATCGCAGCACGTACTTCGCGATCACCGCGAAGCTCACGCGCGAGCTCAACCTCTGAGCGCGAGGCCCCTTCTCTCGTGCAGGCGGTGCTAAGCGAAGCGCCATGCACGTCACCATCATCGGCGCCGGGACGCTCGGGAAGGTTTACGGCCTGCGGCTGATCGCGGCGGGCGACGAGGTCGCCTTCGTGGTGCGGGCCGCTCGCATGACGGAGACTTCGGCGTTCGTCACCGAGCAGGTCAACGGGGGGCAGCGGCGCGACGTCGTCGAGAAGCCTCGCCGGGTGACCGCGGTCCCGTTCGAGACGCGCGTCGTGCTCCTGGCCGTGCGCTTCGATCAGATCGCCTCGGACGAGATCGCCGCGCTGCTGCGGGCGGCGCCCTCGGTCCCGATCGTGGTCCTGACGCCGCTGATGCCGCGCCAGCAAGCCGCGCTCGAGGCCGCGAGCGGGCGGCGAGTGACGGCGGCGAAGGCGACGTGGGCTCGCTCAACGTCGCGACGACGGCCGCGTTCTTCCCGATCATCGCCTCGATCAACGCCGGCGGCGGCATCGACGGCGTCCTCGCCGACAAGGAGCTCCTCGCCACGGTGCTCGACGCCGTGCGCGAGACCGACGCGCTCGGCCGCAAGCTCGGCAAGGTCGCCCCCTGGGCCCACTACCTCACGAAGTTCATCAGCCCGTACATGCTCAAGCCCGGCGTCGCGCTCGCGCGTCACCTCGCGCCCGAGGCGGTGCGCTTCGCCGAACAACACTTCGGCCCCAAGCTCCACGGCCAGCACCTGGCGATGGGCGAGGCGATCCTCGAGCTCGGCCGCGATCAGGCCCAGGCGATGCCCGCGCTCGAGCAGCTGATGGAGCACGTGCGCTCGCGCGGCGGCGAGGCTTAGCTCTTACGGCGCGAGGCGCACCGCGAGGTCGATCGCCTCGCGCATCCCGCGCGCGTCGGCCTTGCCGGTGCCGGCGAGATCGTACGCCGTCCCGTGATCGACGCTGGTGCGGACGATCGGCAGGGCCAGCGTCACGTTCACTGCTTCACCGAAGCCGAGGAGCTTGCTCGGGATGGTGGCCTGGTCGTGGTACATGGTGACGACGCCGTCGAAATCGCCCTTGGCGCTGAGGCGGATCGCCGTCTCCGCGCCCATCGGCCCGAAGAGATCCGCGGCGATCCCGGCGCGATCCAGCCGCCCTCGGGCGAGCTGGATCCCCGGCGCGATCCGCGTGCCCTCTTCGCGCCCGAGGAGGCCGCCCTCGCCCGCGTGCGGGTTGAGCGCCGCCACCACCACGCGGGGGCGCCGGTGGCCGAGGCGGCGCAGCAGATCCACGAGCCAGAACGTCGACCGCGCCACGCTGTCGGCCGTCACCGCCTCGGGGACCTCGGCGAGCGGCAGGTGCGTCGTCACGAGCGCCGTCACCAGCTCTTTCGAGGCGAAGGCCATCACCACCTCGCTGGCGTCGAGGCGGTCAGCCAGGTGCTCGGTGTGGCCGCGGAAGAGCGCGCTGTGGGGCGCGCCGCTCGTGGCGATCGCCAGCTTTGACACCGGGCCGGTCACCAGGGCCGCCGCGAGCCCGCTCGTGACGAGATCCGTCGCCTGATCGATCCACGCGAGCTGCGCCGCGCCCGCCGCCGCGTTGGGGTGCCCCGGGAGCGCGGGCGCGCTGAGGCGCTCGCTCGCAGCCCACACGCCGATCTGCCCCGGCGTCAGCGCCCGCGCTTCTTTCACGTTGTGGATCGAGACGAAGCGCTGCGTCGACACGCGCCGGATCTTCGCTGCGCGCTGCAGGACCTCTTCGGCGGCGACGAGCACGCAGCGCGCGTTGATCGCCCGTGCCGCCGCGGCCACGGCGACCTCGGGCCCCACGCCGGCCGGGCACCCCACGCTGATCGCCAGGACAGGTCGCTTCTTCATCGGAGGATCGTAGCCTTCGATCGGGGCTCCGCGGCGGCCTGGCTCGAGGATTTCCCCTCGGAAGCCGGCGCCTCCAGCTTGTAGCCGGAGCCACGCAGCGTCGCGAGAGGGAGCGCCGCGCCGAGCTTGGCGCGCAGCCGCCGCACGTGGATGTCCACCGTCCGCGCCCCGCCTTCGTAGCGGTTTCCCCAGACGCGCCGCAGGAGCTCTTCGCGCGAGACGACCTTGCCGCGGCGCTCGCACAGGTAGGCGAGGAGCGAGAACTCCTTCGCCGTCAGCGCGACCGCGGCGCCCCCCATCGTCACCTCGCGCGCGGCCCGATCGATGAGGATCGCGCCGACCTTCATCCGCTCCTCGGTCGCGAACTCGCTCTTGCGCCACTCGAGCAGCCGGATGCGCGCGTAGAGCTCCGCCGGCACGTACGGCACGAGGACGAAGTCGTCGAAGCCGCCGGTGGGATCGATGCGCGCGACCTGCGCCGCGGTGACGGCGAGCAGCGCGCCGGCCGACTCCAGCCGCGGCTCACGCCGGAGAGCGCGCAGCGCGGCGACCGCGAGGTCCGGCCGATCCAGCGCCTCGACGATCAGGGCGCGGACCTCGGCGCCCTCGTCTCCGGCGAAGAGGTGGTGGGGCTCGTCCCAGAGATCGATGGTGGTGACCTGCGCGCCCAGGCCGCGGAGGACGCTCGCGGCGCCGTCTTCCCGCTCCAGCTCCGGCCCGTGTCCGATGATGCCGATCAGCCGCGCGGCCATGGCGCCGGCTATAGAAGGCTCGGCGCGGGGCGGCAAGCGGAGGCGCTGAGCGCGCCCGCCCGCCCCGCACGCTCAGCCGATCTTCGTCCCGCCCACAGTGATCCGATCGATCTTGATCGTCGGACACCCAACCCCAACGGGCACGCTCTGCCCGTCCTTGCCGCACGTCCAGATCCCGTCGCTCATCTCCACATCGTTCCCGAGCATCGTCACCTTGCGGAGCACCTCGGGCCCGTTGCCGATCAGGGTCACTCCCTTGAGCGGCGCGCCGATCTTGCCGTCCTCGATCACGTAGCTCTCCGTCAGCGTGAACACGAAGTCCCCGTTGGAGATGTCGACCTGCCCGCCCCCGAATTTGCGGGCGAAGACGCCCTTCTTGACGCTCTTCAGGACCTCCTCCGGATCGTGCGGCCCCGCGAGGAGGATGGTGTTGGTCATCCGCGGCAGCGGCGCCGAGCCGAAGCCGTCGCGGCGCCCGTTGCCGGTCGGCGTCAGCTTGAAGTGCTTCGCCGACAGGCGATCGTGCATGTACCCGGCGAGCTTGCCGTTCTCGATCAGCACGCTGCGCGAGGGCTCGTTCCCCTCGTCGTCGATGTTGATCGTCCCGCGCGACTGGAGCAGCGTCGCGTCGTCGACGACCGAGCAGAGCTCGCTCGCCACGAGCTGTCCGACCTGGCCGGTGTAGTTGCTCGTGCCCTTGCGGTTGAAGTCGGCCTCGAGCCCGTGGCCGACGGCCTCGTGGAGGAGGATGCCGCTGTCGCCGGGGGCGAGGACCACGTTCATCTCTCCGGCGGGGGTCTCGATGGCGTCGAGCATCACCACCGCTTGCCGCGCCGCCTCGCGCGCGTGCAACTCCGGCGATTTGTCGTCGAAGTAGCCCATCGTCATCCGCCCGCCGCCGCCGCTCGATCCAGCCTGCCGCTTGCCGTCGCGCTCGGCGATGACGTGCACGCCGAAGCGGAGCATCGGCTGCACGTCGTGCAGCATCATCCCGTCGCTCGTGGCCACGAGGATCTCGCGGACCTGCTCCACGAAGCTGGCCTCGGCCTTGACGATCTTCGGGTCGTAGGCGAGCGCTGCCACGCTCGCCCGCTCCAGCAGCGCGCGCTTGATCGGGCCGGGCACGTCGACCGAGAGCTCCGGGAGATCGTAGCGCCGCGGGATCACCCGCCCGCTGAGCTCGATCTTCTGCGTGCCCCCGCCGCCGACGGCGATCTGGGCCGCGGTCTCGGCCGCGCGCTTCATCGACTCCCAGCTCAGGTCCTCGGTGTACCCGTAGCCGGTCGCGTCCCCGCGCTGGACCCGGACGCCGACGCCGACCGTCACCCCGCGCGACGCGTTCTTGAGGATCCCTTCGTCGTAGGTGAAGGCGGCGCCCGCCTGGTACTCGAAGAACAGGTCGGCGTAGTTTCCGCCTTTGGAGAGCGCCACGACGAGCAGGCGCTCACAGATGGCCGCGTCGATCGCCCGGTCTCCGCCGGGGGCAAAGGGGGCGCGAGAGAGAGAATCGGAGGCGAGGGAAGCCTGGGCAGCCGTCATGGGGCCGAACTTTAGGGTGGATCCCCGGGCTGGTCGAGGCGCACGGGGCCGGCGGCGGCGTCCCCTCGAACGCCAGGAAATGTGACGGCCCGGTTCGTTCGGGGTAGCGAGGAGAGATGGACCTGCTCCTCCTTTGGCTCCACGTCGTCGGAAACATCGTCTGGATCGGCGCGATCCTCGCGGTCGGGGTCGCGATCACCAGCCGCGCCGGCGACGCAAAGACGCGGGGCGAGATCGCCCTCGGCATCTACATGCGCCTCGCCGTGCCGGCGTTCGTGCTCTCGTTCGTGTGCGGCTTGGCGCGGCTCCTCAGCGATCCCGGCTTTTACCTGAAGCAGCACCACTGGATGCACGCGAAGCTCCCGCTCGCGATCATCGTCATCGCGCTCCACCACGTGATTGGCGGTCGCGCGAAGAAGCTTGCCCGCGGAACTGTGCAGGACGCAGGCCCTGCTGCTATTCTGACGGCCGTCCTCGCGGTGGCGGCCGTAGGCGCCGCATTTTTCGCGATCTACAAGGACCAGGTGATTCATTGAACGATCGTCCGAGTCGAGGCTCCGCGTATCGCAGCGCGGCAAAGCGCTCGATCCTCCTCGCACCGGACTTTTGCGTCGGCTCGCTGACACTCCTGCTTGTGCGCGGGCAGGGGATTCGATAGGTGTTTCCGAGAGTGATCTGCAAGACTCGTAGGCTCCGAGGAGACCCTCATCGCCGTGGCGGTTGATCGCGACAAGGTGCTTCAGGCGGCGCAGAAGCTTGTCGAGAAGAAGCGCTACGACAAGGCTATCGTCGAGTACCAGAAGCTCGTCGCCGACGATCCGAAGGACGTCCGCACGCTCCTGAAGATCGGCGATCTCCATCTCAAGCTGGAGCAGCACGTCGAGGCGATCACCACCTACGAGCGCGTCGGGCAGTTCTACAGCCTGCAGGGCTTCGCGCTCAAGGCGATCGCTGTTTACAAGCAGATCCGCGAGATCATCCACAAGCACGTCCCCCACATGGAGGACCGCTTCGGGCACATCGTCCCGCGCCTCGCCGAGATCTACACGCAGCTCGGGCTGACGAGCGACGCGCTCGCCGCCTACGACGAGGTCGCGACGCGCCTCCAGCGCGCGGGGCGCGATCGCGACGCCATCGACATCTTCAAGAAGGTCGTCGACCTCGATCCGCAGAACCCGCTGCCGTACCTGCGGCTCGCCGAGGCGTTCATCCGGGTCAAGGACATCGACAACGCCGTCGCGCGCTTCGGATCCGCGGCCGACATCCTGATCTCGATGGGCCGCAAGGACGACTCGCTCAAGGTCGTCGAGCGCCTGCTCCAGCACCGGCCCGAGCCGCGGTTCGCGCGCGTCGCCGCCGAGATTTACCTCGAGCGCGGGCAGCCGAGCGACGCGATGGCGGCGCTGACCAAGCTCCAGATCTCCTTCAAGGACAACCCGAAGGATCTCGACACCCTCGCGCTCCTGGCGCGCGCGTTCGACAAGCTCAGCCAGCCGGCGAAGGCGATCGAGGTCCAGAAGGAGGCCGCGCGCATCGCCAAGGAGACGAACAAGATCGACGTCTTCAACGCGCTCGTGGTGGCGCTCCTCGCCCGCGCGCCCAACGACGAGGCCGTCCACGTCCTCGCCGCGCAGCGCGCCGCGCTCTCGGTCGCGGCGCACGCGGCCGCGCCCACGGTCGATCCGCGCGCGTCGATTGATATCGAGGTCGACGAGGAGGTCGTCCTCGACGAGGACGACCTCTCCGCGCCCTCGGAGGCGCCGTTCGCGCTTCGGCCTTCGTACGGCTCGATCGCGGTGCCGCCGCAGCTCCCGACGGCGCCGCGGTCGCGCCCCGTGGTCCCGACGGCGCCGCCGGATCCGACCGCGCGCGCGCGTCAGCTCATCAACGAGTCGGAGCGCTACCGCGCCCACAAGGACTACGACGCGGCCCTCGGCGTGCTGCTCGGGGCGATCCAGGAGATCCCCTCGTTCCGTGAGCTCCGCGAGAAGCTCTGCGACCTGCTGATCGAGGCCGGCGATCAGGCCGAGGCCGTGCGGCAGATGCTCGCCTTCGCCCGCTGGCTCGAGCAGGACGGCGACGTGGAGGGCGCGGCGCGCCTCCTCGACGAGGTGCTGCTCCTCGAGCCCGGCCAGCCCGAGGCGCTGGAGATGCTGCGGGAGCTCGGCTACGCCGTCGGCCCCGAGGCCTACGTGGAGGGCACGCCCGGGTTCTCGCCGAGCGCCTCGGGCACGCACCCGTTCGCGCCCGTGGGCGGGGGCGATCCCTACGATCCCAGCGCGCCGCTGCCCTCGTACGATCTCGAAGAGATCAGCGCCGTCGAGGCCCTCGCGCACCGCCCGGTCACCTCGAAGTTCCCCTCGCCGAGCTACTCGCCGCAGCCCTTCGCGACCGAGGATCTCGACGATCCGTTCGGCACCGACGCGCCCCTCCCGAGCTTCCCGATCGAGGAAGAGGCGACGCAGTTCATCCAGCTCCCGTCGGGGTACCAGCGCGACTCGTACGTGCCGGAGCCGAGCGACTCGAGTGACAGCGTCGCCGACGCGCCGCGGCCGTCGTTCTCCCGCGGCAGCGATCCCTCGGCGCAGCTCGACGAGGAGGCGCTCGAAGAGGTCGAGTTCTTCGCGTCGAACGGCATGTTCGACGAGGCGAGGAACCTGCTGGACGAGCAGCTCCAGCGCCTCCCCAACCACCCGCTCTTGCTCGAGCGCAAGCGCGAGATCGAGTCGCTCCTCAGCGGCGGCAACGGCGACGTCGGCGACGCCAGCGGCAGCCGCGTCGTCCCGCGCAGCGGCGCGCCGGGCGAGGATCGCAGCTTCGACATCGCCGCCTCGCTCGACGCGCTCGACGCGCTCGACGCCGGCCCGCAGCAGCAGCACGCCGCGCCGCAGGAGCAGATCAGCGTCGAGTCGGTCTTCGAGCAGTTCAAGGCCGGCGTCGCCGCGCAGATCTCCGAGTCCGACGCCGCCACGCACTACGATCTCGGCGTCGCCTACAAAGAGATGGGCCTCTTCAACGACGCGGTCTCGGAGTTCGAGCTCGCCTCGCGCGATCCGGCCCGCGACTGCGTCTGCCAGTCGATGATCGGGATGATCCACCTCCAGCTCGGGAACGTGGACGCGGCCATCGACGCGTTCATCCGCGGGCTGCACGCGTCGGTGAAGACGCGGGAGCAGGAGCTGGCGCTGACGTACGAGATCGGGGACGCCTACGAGCAGCGGCGCGCGCCCGACCAGGCGATCTACTATTTCCAGCGGGTGGCGCGGCTCGATCCTTCGTACAACGACATGCGCGGATCGCCGGCGGAGCGGGCGCGGCGGCTCGATCCCGGCGTGGTCAAGGCGCAGAGCCAGGTCGCGTCGCGGTCGGACCTGGTGCTCGACGACTTCGACGCTGCGCTCGATGATTTGCTGGGCGGCGGCAAGCTCCCCTGACGGAGCCTTGATTACCCCCTCTCGGAGGGGGTAGTCGCCTTCCCGGGAATCGAGGCCTGCGGCGGGCGTTTCCCGATCCCTGGGCGACCTGCGCTATCCTCCGTCGTCATGGCGGACACTACTTCTCGACGCTGCTCTGCCTGCCAGGCAAGCTTGCCTCCCGACGCGCGCTTCTGTGGCGTCTGCGGCCACGACGACACCTCGGATCCCGCCCTCATCCCCACCGAGCGCTTCGCCCCGCGCTCGACGTCGTTTGCGAGGCCCGCGTCGCCGCCGCTCCCGCCGATGCGCCTCCTCCCGGGCACGATGCTGTCGGTCTATCGCATCGAGTCGGTGATCGGCGAAGGCGGGATGGGCGTCGTCTACCGCGCCCGCGACGAGGCGCGTGGCCGCGCCGTCGCGCTCAAGTGTCTCCACACCAACCTGGCGGGGGACGCCGAGATCCGCCGCCGCTTCGCGCGCGAGGCCAAGGTCCTCCGCGGGCAGTCGCACCCCAACATCGTCGCGGTCTACGACTTCGTCGAGCACGAGTATCTCCTGGCGATCGTCATGGAGGTCGTGGAGGGCCCGAGCCTGGCGCAGCACATCGCGAAATGGCGCGGGCGCGTGCCGTTCGCGGAGATCCTCGTGGTCTTCCAGGGCGTGCTCGAGGCCGTGGCCGAGGGGCACCGTCACGGCGTGATCCACCGTGATTTGAAGCCCGACAACATCCTTCTCAGCGGCGGAGGGGGCGAGGCGCTGCGGCCCAAGGTGGTGGATTTCGGCATCGCCAAGATCCTCGAAGGGACGACGTACACCATGACCGGCGCCCTCCTCGGCACCTGCTCGTACATGTCCCCGGAGCAGGTGCAGCGGCCGCACGCGGCGGATCCGCGCTCGGACATCTACTCGCTCGGGATCACGCTCTATCAGGTCGTCACCGGCCAGGTGCCCTTCGCGGGCACCAACCACTTTGCGATCATGATGGCCCACGTGAACGAGGCGCCGCGCCCGCCGTCGGAGCTCCGCCCCGACATACCCCCTTTGCTGGAGCGGCTGATCCTCGACTGCCTGGCGAAGGATCCGGCGGGGCGCCCCGCCTCGTGCGACGCCTTCCGCGCGCGGCTCGACGAGGCGCTCGCGACCTTCGTCTCGCAGAGGCCGCCGCCCGACCCGAGCTCGCTGCCGCCGGTGCTGAAGAGGACCTCTGGAGAAGAGATGGTGCTCGTCCCCGGCGGGCCTTTCCTGATGGGCAAAGGGCGACGCACGGTGGAGATCGACGCCTTCTACATGGACAGGGCCCCGGTCACCAACCAGGAGTTCTTGACCTTCGTCGAGGTGACTGGCTATCGGCCCACGGACCAGGGGACCGCTCGCTTCCTCTGCCACCTTCGCAGCGGCAAGATCCCCCGAGGGCAAGAGGACCACCCCGTGGTCTACGTCTCCTGGATCGACGCGCGGGCCTATGCGATGTGGGCGGGAAAGCGGCTGCCGACCGAGGCCGAGTGGGAGAAGGCGGCGCGCGGGACCGACGGGCGAAAGTACCCCTGGGGTCGATCGGAGCCGGGGTTGAAGAAGGCCAATTTCGGCCGCAAGGACGGGGCGACAGTGCGCGTCGGCACCTACCCGGAGGGGGCCTCGCCGTATGGCATCCTCGATTTAGCCGGGAATGTCTGGGAGTGGTGCGAGGACCACGATGAGCCCTCGTTCTACGAGGACGGGCCCTCGCACAACCCCCGGAACGAGCGGAAGGGAGAGAAGGCGCTCCTGGTGATGCGCGGGGGCTCGTACATGTACGGGCCCCGCTCGCTGCGCACCTACGCTCGAACCAGCTTCGAGGCGGAGGTACGCTTTGCGGGAGGAGGCTTTCGCTGCGTGCTCAGCGTGGGGTGATTCAGAGCGGGTTGATGTTGACGATCCCGTCGAGCGCGGGACCGGTGTAGAAGTCGCGGACGCGCTTCATATCGCCCTTGGCCACCGCGAACGCCGCCGCGGCGCCGGCTGCGGCGCTGGTCGAGTCGCTCGACTGGCCAGGCTTGTTGTCGCCGGTGCTGGGATCGAAGCCGTCGACGCTGCCGTCGGCGCGGACGCCGCCGTGCCAGCCCGTCTTCAGGTAGCCATTGCCCATGACATAGAGCCAGTTGGAGTTCGCGGGCGTGCCGTCGGGCCAGCCGTTGCGGTTGCGCGGGTCCTTCGGCGTATCGCCGTGGACCGTCATCACCACGGTGTCGGCGAGCGAGCGTGAGGTGCACACCGGATCTTGCTGCCCACCGAGGTCGGTGAGGAAGGCGTCGAGCATCTTGCCGAGGGTGCCGACCGTCTTCTGGAGCGTGCCCATGTCGCCGAAGGCGCCGTGCGGATCGTCGCGCATCGCCGGCATCACCACGCTCTGGGTCAGGCCGAGGCGGAAGGCCTTGGCGGTGGTGATCAGCGCGCGGCCGATCTCGCTGAGCTTGTTGGCTGTCCCGCCGTCGATGCCATAGTCGCTGAGGTCCTGCGCGCTGGGGAGGAGCTGCGAGGCGAGGTTCTTCCCGAGGAAGTTCGAGGCGGCCTTGCCGGTGCGGAGCGGGCGAGCCCAGGTGGCGCGGCCAGCGGCCTTGTTGAGGCCGAGGAAGGCCTTGTAATAGGCCTCGAAGAGCGCGGCGTCCTTCGGCGCGGAGAGGATCGCCTGCGACGCGGCGCTGTTGAAGAGATCCACCAGGCCGGCGGCGTTCCCCACCTTGGCGATGTCGGGAGCGCCCGGCGCCGTGCCGAAGCTCACCGGATCGATGCCGATCACGGGGAGGAGCGACGGAGTCGCGCGCTGGATCGAGGCCAGCGTCGCGAGGAGGCTTTGCCCGGCGCCGAGGGTGGCGGCGGACATCGGCGTGGGGGTGTGCGTCTGGTTCGTCCCGGCCATGAAGGCCGAGATGCGCTTGCCCTTGTCGAGGCCCTGCCAGGGCGACTCCGGCGCATAGTAAAAGGGCTTGTCAGTGTCCATGGCCTTGATCTGCTTGCCCTGCGCGTGGAAGGCAAAGCCACCGTTGGTCGAAGTGGCGATCTCGGTGTGCGGCCAGAGCAGCTGGAACCAGGCGAAGCCGCCGTCACCGGCGACGATGCTGACCGAGCGGTTGGTCGCCGAGCACGAGCCTTCATCGGCCATCGCGGTGCCGGCCGAGTCGGAGATGACGTCGAGCACCTTGGCTCGATCGAGGGCGAGCACCGCGCCGGCGGCGGCGGTGAAGCGGAGGAAGTTACGGCGCGCGTTGCCGTCGAGGTTCTTGAGGCGATCGTTCACCATGGGAGTTCTCCGTCTACTCGCAGGAGTGGGCCGCGCTGAGGATCGTCGCGACCGCGATCTTCTTCCCCGCCTCGATGTCCGAGGCCGACTTTACAACGCCGTTGCAGATGGCGATGTGCTCGGACATGGCCGGGCGGCCAATGAGGCAGCTGATGGCGTCGGGGTTGCAGCTATTCTGAGCGTCGAACATGGCAGGACCCGTGCCATCGACCTTGCACTGCTCGACGCTGGGTAGAGCGGCGATGATCTCCGGCGCCGCCTGCACGAAGATGTCGAAGAGCTTCGCCGCGCCGGCCGAGCTCCAGAGGATCGTCTCGCCGACGCGAGCGTCGTAGTTGGCCGCGCCGAGCGCGCCCGCGGCGCCCTTCCAGAGCTCGCCGGCCGAGGGCGGGGTGCTCTTCTTCTCCATGTCGACGCCGAGGCTGACCAGGATGTTGCGGAGCGTGCCGTACTGGAGCTTCTGGCAGGAGTGGAGGCGGGTTCGAACCTCGGGCGGGCCTTCTTCCTGGCGCTGGGCGAGGATGTCGAAGGGATCGCGCGCGACGCCGGCGCCGAGGTCGGCGATGTGATCGAAGGTGTTGGTCTCGCCGCCGGCGTACGCGCCCGGGGTCTGCACCGGATCCTTGGTCGGATCCTCCTGGAAGGTCTTGTGGCGGGCGTCGGGGGAGAGATCGTCAGGGGCCTGGCCCGCGCAGCTCGCGGTCCCGAAGAGGACCGTCACCGCGAGAGAGGTAAGGATGGCTCGTTTCATCGCTAATCTCCGATTCGCGGCTAGAAGTGGGTGAAATCGTCGCTCGTGAGCATGGCTCGGAGCGTCTTCTTGAGGTTCTGTCCGTTGCCCTCGAACTCGGCGAGGTACGGCTTGAGCACGGCGGCAGGCACGGTGGCCAGATCGCTCACGATGTCTTCTTTCGACATGGTGAAGTTCCACATCCGGGCCACGGCGCACTCGCCGACGTCAGGATCTTTGGCGATGGCGGCGCCGAGGGCGGGGAGATCCGCCGCGGGGCTCTTCATCCGCCATGAGGTCGTCTCGCCGGCCTGGAGCCAGTGCGAGAGCTCGGTCGGTACCGCGGTGGGGGCGAGCGGCGTCGTCACGGAGATCTTGTTCTGGTAGGCGCCGGTCTCGTCGAAGTTCGCGAAGAGCGGAGCGATGTGGTTGATCGACGTGTGGCAGTTGGCGCAGATGACGCTCTTGGTGTCCTGGAAATCGATCGGCGCGGAGGCGATCGACTCGAACGGCCAGGGAGAGGTGTAGTCGGCGCTGCCCTTGTGAACGGGCGTGGTCGAGTACTCGGCCGGGAACTTGGTGCAGAGGAAGACCTCTTGCACCCAGCGGACGCGGCGGAAGGCCATGCTGCCGTAGAACTGGTACATGACCCCGGGATCGGTGAGCACGCCGGCCTGCGCCGGAGCGCCGCTGTTGCAGTCGCCGTCGACGAAGGCGCGCGCTGTGCCGTCGTAGGTCGGGCAGTTGTTGCTCGAGGCCGTGAAGAGCTCCGTGAACGGGCGATCTTCGGCGATGATCCGCGCGGCGAACACCGGCGCGGTGTCGCGGCTCGGGTTCTTGCCGTTGGCCGCGCCGCCCATCCGCATCACGTCCTTCCACCACTTGATCATCCGCTCGTTGAAGCGGGGATCCGCGAGCATCTTGTCGATCTCGGCCTCGTAGGCCTCCTTTTGGTCTCTGGCGCCGGCGATGGACTTGATCTGCGCGAGCGTCGGGAGCTGGCGTACGAGCTTGAGCGACGCGGTGCGGAGAGCTTCGCTGTAGTCCTTCGGGCGCGAGTCGAGGAGCTGGATACCTGACGTATCGAGGGCGGGCGCATCGTCGACGACGCCGGGCGCGGCATTGTCGTCGTTGCCGCCGTTGCCGTCGGCGCCGGCGACGTCGATCGGGCCGTTCCCCTTGCACGCGGCGAGGAGCGGGATCGCCGCGGCGAGGAGGATCGCGAGCCGCGGACTCTGTTGCATCGGACGCATCGGGCGCCTGCCTTTCGTTTCCATGAAGGGTCTCACTTCTCCGCTGAAATCCACTGGGAGACGCTCTGTTTGAAGGCGTCGAACTTCCCGTTGTCGCCGCCGAACTTGTAGGGGTGAGCGGCGTTGCCCCCCGGATCGGTGGTGATGAAGAGCTGGCTTGATCCCGCGTTGTTCGGGCTGACGCGGTTCTTGATCTGCGAGCACGCGGCCGCCGCATCCGAGTTGAGCGCTGTCATGTCGACAGCGCCCTTGGCCTGCGCGTTACCGCCGCCGTGGCAGCTCTGGCAGTTCTGCTTGAGGAGCCCCACGGCGTTGGTGTTGAACGAGGCGACGTCCTTGCAGCCGCCGTTGGTCCCGCCGTCGGCCCCGCCGTCCCCCATCTCCGTTGCAATGGGCTCGATCTTCTCGAACGCGACAGTGAGCTTGGCGCCGGCCCGCCAGTTGGTGAGGAGCAGCGTGCCGGGCCCGAGCTCGCCGGCCTTCCCGGCGGCGAACGATTGATCGATGTTGGAGAGGCTGTCGACCGGATCGGGATCACCCATCTTGCCACTGGGAAGAACGCTGAAGAGCGGGTGGACGAGGTGGACGCCGAGCGCCGCGGTCGGGTGCACCTCGAGCGCGTCGAGCTGGAGCACATGAGCGTCGATGAGCTGCGCGTTGAAGGTCAGGGCCATGCCCGTGAACTCACCGCCGAGGGCGTCGAGGTACACCGCGTTGAAGCCGATGATCGGCGCGAAGGGGGCGAGGTGCTTGCCCGCTTCCTCGGTCATCGTCGTGACGATGCCCTTCCCCTCTTCGGCCAGCCAGGCCTTGACCGCGGGGAAGAGCGTTGTCTTATACTCGGCCGAATCGAGCTTCTTGTAAGGGTGCTGCGGGCCGGCGATAGGGTACGTGAGCAGCTGGCTGTCCTGCGGGTTCTGCGTGACGATCCCGGGCCAGCTCACCATCGTCGCGTAGATGTCGGGCCCGGCGAGGAACGGGGTGTCAGCGATGCCGCCGGCGTCGTGGCAGGTGCCGCAGGCTTTGTAGAGGTCGCCCTCGAGCGCGGCGAAGAGCTCTTCGCCTTTGTTCTTCCCGACGGCGCCGCCGCTGCCGCCGCTGCCGCTGCCGCTGCCGCTGCTGCCGCCGCTGCCGAGATCGAGGGTGTCCGGGGCCGGCGTACACGCGCCGGCCACGGTGGCAGCGCCGAGCGCGAAAGCGCCGGCAGCGACGAGCCAGAGGCTCCAGCGAGTCAAGGGGGTCAGGTGGGGTTGCACGCGAACAAGGCTAGAGCAAGGCGCGGGCCAGCGAAGCCGAATCGACGAGCCGTGGAACGCCCGCAGAAAATGACGCGTGGGAGAAGGTACGACATTGGACCAGTCAGGAGACTGGATCTTCCAAGTACCACCCAGGTGGATCCTGCGCGGCCCCCGTACGGATTGAAATTCAATGTCTCAAATTCGGCCCACGGGATCCGATTGGGATACCGAGACCCTATGAACCGTACCCTGCTGACCTTCGCTCTGGCCTCCCTCTTCGCGACCGGCTGCGCTCGCGCGAACCTCGCCCCCGCGGCGACAGCTGCGTCCGAGGACGCGAAGGCGGCGCCGGCCAAGGTGACGGAAGAGAAGGTGGAGAACGCCGCGCCGGAGGCGAAGGCGAGCGAGGAGGCCGAGACGACGGGCGCGCGCAAGGCGGGGGACTTCATCGTTTACCGCTTCTCGGGCAGCTTCCGGAAGGCGCCGCTCACGCTCACCGAGCGGGTGATCGAGCGGCGCGGCGCGATGCTCACGGTCGACGTCACCGTCGAAGAGGGCGAGACGAAGCGCCAGCTCCGCGTGAAGATCGACGAGGCGTCGGCGATGAAGAACGACGTCGTCGCGGTGAGCCTCCTCGAGAACGGTACGGAGACGCCCGCGGGGATCGAGGCCTACGAGGCGCTCCTCGCCGAGACGGCGCTCGCGGCGGACGAGAACCAGGCGCTGATTGGCGCCGAGGACGCGATGCTCGACGTCGGCGGCGCGCCGATCCCGGTGCGCAAGACGAGCTACCGCGTGCGCGTGGGGAAGAAGCAGGCGACGCTGCGCACCGTGGAGAGCGATGGATTCGCATGGGGCGATCTCGGCGGCGATATCACCGCGTCGAACGGCAAGGTGCTGTATCGCGCCGAGGTGGTCGAGCTCGGCCACAGCGATGCAGCGAAGGGCACCGCGACGGCGCAGGCCGACAAGCACTGAGCCGAGGGAGGCAGTGGGCCGAGGGCGCTACAAGGCGTCTTTGGCGGCGAGGATCGCTGTGGCGCGGGCGGCCGACTCTTTGACGAGGTGCCCCATCTTCGGGTGCGTGGGCTCGAGGTCGGGTGGGAGGCCTTCAGCGCGCAGCGCCTCGGTGCAGACGGGGCCAATCGAGGCGACGAGGCCGCGACGGAGGGTGTTCTTGACGGCGTCGACGATGCGCTCTTCGACGGCGAGCGCCAAGGCATGCTCCACCTGGGATCGGCTGGTGAAGAGGGCAATGCGCGCGCGGCCCTCCGCGAGGGAGTGGAGCGCTGCGCGCAGCGGTGAGGTGTCCTCGGGGAGCGCCCACTTGTAGACCGCAACGGCGGTGACCAGCGCTCCGGCGCGGGCGAGCGCTTCGTAGAGCTCGAGGCTGGGGGCGCCGTGCTCTTGCACCGCGACGCGCAGGCCCGCGGTAGCGACGCGCGCTTCGAGCGCGGCGAGCACCTCGCGCCAGGTGTTGGGCTCGGGGACGTTGACGTAGCCGGTCACGCCGAGCTCCCGCAAGACCTGCGCAGGCTTGGGGCCGCGGGCGATGGTGATGGTGCGACCGAGCGCGGCGGCGAAGGCGACGCGATCGAGCTCCGGGGCGATCTCGTCGACGAGGGCGCGCGTCCCGACGCCGGTCAGGAGAACCACGACGTCCCACTCGCCCGCGGCGAGCGCGCGAGCGAAGGCGCGGGCGGACGGATTGTCCTCGATTTTCAGCTCGCGCAGCGCAGGCGCGCTCACGGCCGCGCCGCCGTGGCGCCCGATCAGCGACGCCATTTCGGTGGCCCGGCGGCTCTCGAACGTCACCACGGGACGGCCCCCGAATCCCCCGGTGTCCGTGTTTCCACCGTTTTCCATGACGTTTGCTGCCTTCCGTGCGCCGCGCCGCTTCCGGGCGCCGTTCGAGTTTGCTACTCTCGAAGCGTGACGCCTTCAATCGGGGATCAGGATGTCGGTGGCGAGCCGACGTACGCGGGTGACAGCGGCGTGGGCGACGGGGCCGGCCCGGACCCGGTCATCGGCGCGGGCATCACGCTGCTCGGCATCTTCTTGATGGGCACCGGCGGTGCGCGCGACGCGCACTACGCGTTCGACTTCGGCGTGCTCACGGCCGTACTCGGCGCGGTGATCTTCGTGCTCTTCGTCGCCCTGTCAGCGATGAAGCAGCGCCGCGCGCGGCAGGTCGAGGGCGACGCGGTGCCGCCGTCAGAGCTGCAAGAGCCGCCGGCCTCGTAGCTGCCGCGGCGTGACCGGAGAGGGCGTGCGGCGCCCTCTCCGGCCTCAGCTGGTGGGGCGCGGATCGATCTCGCGCGCGACCTCTTCTTCGACGGACTCGAGCTCGCCGAGCGAGATGCCCAGCTCCGCGGCGATCGTCTTCAGCGCGGCGTGCTCGGCCTCGGTGGTCTCGCCGTCGGCGGCCGCGAGGCGCGTGAGCAGGCGGATCACCTCGCGGCGCTCCTGAAGATCGCAGAGCGCCTTGAGCTCGCGATAGCAGAGCGAGAGCTCGCTGTCGGAGACGCGGGGCACCTGGCCGCGGAGGGAGGCGCACACAGCCTCGACGCCGCTCGGCGCGATCCGGTCGATGTGCGCGAGCAGGGAGCGCAGGGTCTCTTCTTCGCCGGCGTTGAAGCGACCGTCGGCCCAGGCGACCTTGCCGAGCAAGATGATGACGATGGCGATGTAGCGGAGGACGACGCTCTCGTCGTCGGGGAGGGCCTTGCGCAGCTCTTTGAGCAGCCCGTCCAGGTTGGGGTAGCCGTCCCCTTGTCGCAGCCCGAGCCAGGAGAGAAGACCCACAGCCGCCACCGTATCACGTTCTCACGAAGACGAGGTTTCTGCGGTCCCCGACGAGGCGAGCTCGTCGGGGACGAAGCGCGCTTCGATCAGTCGTCGCCGTCGTCGCCGGCGCCGTCGTTGATCGGGTCGTCGGTCTTCGGCGTCTTCAGGATCGCGCCGTCAGCCGCGTCCTTGCGCACCACGATCGTCCGACGCGAGGTCGTGTCCGTGTTCTCGCGAGCGACGACGGTGATCAAGTTGACCCCGGGGCGAAGGGGCGCATCGAACTCGAACGACGCCTTCTTGGGGTCGGCGCCGTCACGGTTCGACTTGTAGTAGATCTTGCGCGAGCCGACGAAGACGTAGATGTCGAGCAGCTTCTCGGTGTCGCTGGCCTCGCCGATGATCTTCACCTTGTCGCCCTTGGTGGCCATCACCGCGGCCTTCACGTCGAGCGTCGGCGGCGCGTGGAGGTACACGTCGTCGAACGCGAGCGCGGCCGAGGCGGAGCCGCCCGCGGTCACGTCGCGCGCGGCCACGAACGCGAAGCGGCCCTGGCCGAGATCGATCTTGTCGAGGTCGCCCACGGTGCCGAGCAGCGACGCCGTCACGCCGGCAGCGAGGCGGCCGAAGCCGCGAGCGCCGGGGCTGGGCGAGCCGAGCAGCGTCGCTCCCTGCGGGCCGACCTTCACCGCGCCGCTCGCCTTCTGCACGGCGAGCGCGGGCTCGATCGGGATCTTCACCTTCTCGCTCGCCACCTCGCGCAGATCGCTGTCCGCGACCGAGAGCGCGAACGTCACCTCGGGCTCGGTGAGCTGCTGCTGGACGTCGAATGAGAAGACCACCTTGCGCACGTCGCCCGGCATCATGTTCGACACGTCGAAGCGACCAGCGTGGAGCAGCAGCCCCTCGCCCGAGAGGTTGACGATGTTGGCCTGCGTCTCGAACGAGCGGCCCTTGCCCGCGTTCTTGATGGTCAGGTACATCGTGACCTGCTCGCCCTTTTGCAGCCGCCCATCGCCGTTGCCGCTGCGGTCGTCGGCGATCTGGTAGCTGTACTGGAAGACGGGGCGATCGATCGCCGTCACGGTCGGGCGAATCTCCACCGGGGCGGGCTCGGGGCCGCTGCCCGGACCGCCGGTGCCGACGGGCCCGAACGCCTCGAACTTCACCTTGAGGCCGTCGCTGCGGGTGAGCGCGTCCTTCGGGATCTTGCAAACGCGCTTGGCGTTCTTGTCGCGGGGCTTGCTCGAGCCGACCTTGCGGCCCTCGTAGTCACACCAGCCGAGCTGCGCCTTCGCCGTCTTCGACTGGCCCGCGGCGATCTTGCCGAAGACGAGCTCTTTCCCCTCGAAGTAGCCGTTGTCGCTCTCCGTCATCCCGCGGAGGCGATACACCGGCTGCTTCCCGTTGTTCTTCACCGTCACGCGGATCTCCATCGGCTCGCCCGCGGTGACCTCGGGGGTGGCCCTGTCGGTCTCCACCTTGATTTCGAGCTCTTTCCCGACGGCGACGATCTCGTTCGCGGCCGGCTCCGACCAGTCGATTCCGAGCTTCGTGAGCTCGGCCGAGACCTTGACGACCTCTTCCTTTCGCGACTGCTCGATGAAGTCGTGCGCGACGCGGAGCTGATCGAGGCGCTTGGTGTTGGAGGGCAGCCGCATCGCGAGATCGCGCGCGAACTTGATCGGGAAATCGAGCTGGAACTCGTCGTCGGCGACGTCGCTCCCGCGCTCGCGCATCGCCTCGCGCTCGGTGGACGGGAAGGCGTAGCGGACCACCTCGCTGGGCTTGCCGGCGGGCACCGCGCGCGCGTTGTGCAGGCTCGCGGCGAGATCGCGCTCGCGCACGCCGTCCTTGCGCACGGTGATGTCCATCTCCACCTCGTCGACCGTCATCGGATCGAGCTCGATGTCCGGCGTGACGCCGACGCCCTGGATCGAGATGTCGCCCGGCGTGAGGTACTGCGCGATCGTCAGCTTGAGCGCGGCCTTCTCCGGCGTGATGTCCGGGAAGACGAGCTGGACGCTGCCCTTGCCGAACGTCTGCTGCCCGACGATGAGGGCGCGATCGTTGTTCTTGAGCGCGCCCGCGACGATCTCGCTCGCGCTGGCCGAGTTGCCGCTCACGAGCACCACGAGCGGGTAGGGCGGCTCGGTCCCCGGCGCCTTGGCGCGCTTCTCGTCGCGCCCTTCCGAGGCGCCGACCGTGGAGACCAGCGTGCCGTCGACGAGGAACTTGTCGGCGATGCGCGCCGCTTGATCGAGCAGGCCGCCGGGGTTGCCGCGGAGATCGAGCACCACGCCCTTGATCGGGCCCTTCTGCCCGATGTCGAGCAGCGCCTTGTCAATCTCGGCCGACGACGTCGCCTGGAACTGCTTGAGCCGGATGTAGGCGATGCCCTGATCGAGCGCGCGCGACTCGACGGAGCGCACCTTGATCACCTCGCGGTTGAGCTTGATCGCCTTGGGCCCCTGCCAGCCGCCCTCGCCCTCGCGCTGCACCCAGACGGTGACCTCGGTGCCGGGCTCGCCGCGGAGGCGGCGCACAGCGTCGTCGAGCGGCATGTTCAGCGTCGACTCGTTGTTGATCTTGACGATCCGATCCATCCGCTTGAGCCCGGCGCGGCCCGCGGGGGTCTCGGGCATCGGGTTCATCACGGTGAGCATCTGGTCGCGGATCGAGATCACGATCCCGAGGCCGCCGAAGGCGCCCGACGTGGAGAGGTTCATCTCCTTGTAGGCGTCGGGGCTCATGAACGTGCTGTGCGGATCGAGCGTGTGGAGCATGCCGTTGCAGGCGGCGTACTCGACCTCGCGGAGGTCGACCTCGGTCCCGCGCAGGTTCTTCTGGAGGAACGAGAAGACCTCGCGAAGGCGGGCCGACACGTCCCACGGGCCCTGGATGTTGTCGACGCGGAACTTCTTCTCCGCCGTCTCGACGCGGACGGTGACCTCGTTCGGATCGTCGGTCAGGACGATGACCTGGGCCACGTCGCGCTGAACGTAGTTGAGCGCCGACAGGAGCATGTCCTTTGGCTTGACGCGGTCCGGGTCGACGTACTTGTCCCGGATCATCTTCAGCGTCTCGTTCACCGCTTCGAGGCGCGTGAGATCGTACGGCGTCTTTTGCGGGGCGCCGGCGACGGCGAGGGCCGGTTCGAAGCCGCGCCAGAGGCCGCCCGAGCCGAACTGGAGGGCGAAGTAGGCAGCGAGGGCGAAGGCGCCGAAGACGACCAAGACCTTGCCCAGACGCTCGATAATCCGCATAGGGGCTCGAGTATAGACGCCCCCCAGCGCGCGTCGACCATCGCTCGCGTCGAAACGGGCAGGTAGGGTCGATCGTGAAAGTGCTGGGGAAGAAGCGGGGTAAATCGACGGCGCGGGGCCAGGACGCGAGGCGCCTTGGTGGGCCTCGCGAGCGCGCAGCGTGCCCCTGCCGCCTGCGCTCGCTGGGCGCGGTTACGCCGTCTTTTTGTCGTTGTCGCCGGCGGGCTTCGCTTCGAGCACGGCGGGATCGTCGGCCTTCTTCGCGGCGAGCTTCGCGGGCTCCTCGTCGTCCTTGAGGCCCTTCTTGAAGTTCTTGATGCCTTCGCCGAGGCCTTTTCCGATGTCGGCGATGCGGCCGGCGCCGAACAGGAGCAGCGCGACGACCAAGATCACCAGTATCTCGCTAAACCCTAGTCGGCCCATGACAACGCTCCCGCGACAGCACGCCTGCGCTCGCCGGGACGCCCGGCGACTTCTGACGAGTACCACCCCCGCGCGGACAGGGCAACGAGCGCCACGCCTTGCAGTCGAAGGGGCCGGCCGCTCGACGCTCATTCACGCGCAACGCGTCGTCGCCTCGAGCTGCTTTCGTCGCGCCCGTGGCCGTCGTCGACGCTGCTTCGGAGCAGCGCTCAGCGTCGCGATCGCGCGAGGACGCCGGCGAGCGCCGTGATGGCGAGGATCCCGGCGAGCGGCGCTGCTGCATAGAAGACCGCCGCGTTCGGCGCGCGCTCCAGGCTCGAGAACGTCAGCAGCGCCGCGGCGGGGCCGGCCGTGCCGAGGGCGAGCGCGCGCACCCGGCTCCGGATCGCGCCGCGCAAAGTCGCCGCCGACGCGACGGCCGCCATGGTCACGGCCGAGGCCCCGAGGAGCAGCGCGCGCGCCACGACGCCGAGGTTCGACGCGCGCCCGATCGGCGTGAGGCCGTGAATCGTCGCTTCGCTCGCGCGCAGGCGGGGCCCGCCGCCGGGGAGTGACAGCTCGAGCCCCCGCGCTTCGAGCTCGCGCAGATCGTCCGAGATCGCCAGCGCCGTCGCCGAGAACACCGCGCCCTGCGCGCCTTCCTGCGGCGCCGCGAACGACGCGGCGCCGACCAGCCGCGGCGCTTCGCCGACGAGGCAGACCCAGGCGAGCCCCACGAGCGGCACCTCGACCGCAGCGGGCGGGGCCGCCGCGCTGCACGCCGCGCGCGCTTCGCCGAGGAGATCCCGCGCCAGGCGCCCCGGCGCGGAGGCTTCGCGTCCCCACGACGCCCCCGCGAGCGCCGCGGCCAGCGCCACCACCAGCGCCGCGGGCCAGGTGCTCGCCACGATCCTCGCGGGGCCGACCCCGCCGGCGAAGAGGGCGCGCGCCTCCCCGCGATCGACGAGCCGCGCCGTCGCGAGCGCCCAGGCGATCGGCGGCGCGACGAACAGCGCTGTCTCCAGCGAAACCCCGAGCACTCCGCGCGCGAGGACCGGCGCGAGGCGCAGCGGCACCCCCGGCGCGAGCAGGAGCGGCAACACCCGGATCGCGCCGGCCACAAGAGCAACCGCGAGCACACCTGCGGCGATCACAGCGCCGAGCTGGGCCGCAGGAAGGGCCAGGATCGCCGCAGGTAGGCGAGGGGAGCGGCGCATCGCGGCGAGGCTAGCGTGCCCACGTCGCGCCATCGATGAATCCCATGCTAGTCTCGCGCACCTCTTGAACGGAAGGCCTGCCCTTCCGCCGCTCCGGCCCGGTCCAGCTCACCTCCGCGCCGCTCTCCGCCGCTCGAAATTTCGGGGAAACGACATGCCCTTGGGACGCCACGAGAAGAAACTGGGTGCCGTTGCCGCCGCCGCCGTCGCCTTCGCGATGGCCTTCGCTGGCAGCTCAAGCGACGCCCGTGCCGACGGCCCCGTCACCGCGACGGGAAAGGGAACCGTCGGCGGCGCGCTCCTCGGCGGCGAGGTTGTCTGCATCACGATGGGAGCCATCGGCGTCGAGCGCGGCTGGCCCTACTTCGTCTTTGGCGGCCTTGGCGCGGTCGGCGGCGGCATCGGCGGCTTCTTCGTCGAGAAGGCCTCCACCCCCGAGCCCTCGCTCTACATGCTCGCCGGCGGCATGGCGCTGATCATCCCGACCCTCGTCGTGTCGCTCAACGCCACCGCCTACAAGCCCCCGGAAACAGACCAGATCCAGAACGAGCCGGCGAACAACAAGCCGGCGCTCGACGCCCCCGCGCCGGGCACCCCGGCCACGGCCCCCATCACGGCGTCGCGGAACGCAAAGAAGCCCACCCGCGTCGCGGCCCGCCCGGTGATGCCGCACATCCCCCTCTCGGTCCTCGACATCTACAAGGGCCACATCGCGCTCGGCATCCCCGCCTTCGAATTGCGCCCGCTCTACTCTGCGGCCGAGCTGTGGAAGTACGGCGTGAGCCAGGGCAGCGAAGTGCGGTTGCCCCTCTTCCAGGCGATGTTCTAGGCTCGCCGCGCGCCCGGTCCGCGGGCGGCGGAGGCTAGCTTGAGACAGTCGACCTTGCTTTCGATCGCCGCCACGGCGGCGATCCTCGGGATTTCCTCGCGCGCGGCAGCCCAGTACGGGCCTGCGCCGGGTTATGGGCAACCTGCGCCGGGCTACGGACCCCCGGCGCCGGGCTACGGACCCCCGGCGCCGGGCTACGGACCCCCGGCGCCGGGTTATGGGCAACCTGCGCCGGGCTACGGACCCCCTGCGCCGGGCTACGGACCCCCGGCGCCGGGCTATGGCTACGGCGCTCCCAACCACGGCACCCCGCCGCGGCCCCCGTCGTTCCTCCCCGAGTCGATGCAGAGCCGCGTCGCGCTCCAGCTCGACTGGTTCAACTCTTCGCCGAGCGGAGCGGGCACGATCAACGTCCTCACCTGGGATCTCGTCGCGCAGATCGGCCTCACCGAGAACCTCTTCCTCGATGCGGATCTCCCCTGGTCGTACACCGGCATCGACGGCGTCGCGCTCAGCCCGTCTCTTTTCAACGTCAGCAAGGCGGTGTTCGGCGTCCCCTTTGTCGGCGCCCACCTGGCCGCGCGCGTCTCGCCGACCTCGGGCTTCTTCTTCGGCCTCGGCCTCGGCCTCCCGGTGCAGGGCACGCTCTCCCAGGGCGCGTCCGTGGCGGCCTCGATCGCCGCCTCCATCCGCGGCTACCAGGACCTTCACCGCTTCGTGCCGAACCAGTTTCCTCTGCGCTTTCGCGGCGGCTTCGAGCTCTCGGCCAAGCCCTTCTATGTGCAGCTCGATCTCGCGCCCTCGTTCCTGATTTCTCTCGACAGGAGCCAGGGCTCCATCGTCACGCTCGACCAGGGGACCAACGTCGGCGTGCGCTCGAGCTTCGGCCTGCTCGCCGGGTTTCGCTTCCAGGAGAGCTTCTTCCTGACCACCGCGGCTGACCACGTGCAGACGGCGCTCGAGCCCTTCGTCGGCTACGAGAGCCCCGGTAAATCGGGCCTCACCGCGCGCTACGGCCTGCTGATGCCGCTCGATGGGATCCAGGGCTTCGCCTTTGACAAGGGGCAGCTCCTCACCAACCGGTTCTCTGTCGGAGCCAAGTTCTGAAGATGGACGACGCGCGCTCGCTCCTCCTCCGCATCCTCGCCCTGATCGAGTCGATGGAGGAGAACCAGAAGGCGAAGGTGATCGACCTCGCCCGCCGGCTCAAGCCCGGGTTGACGGCTGAAGACATCCGCAACCCGCACGACTTCCCCGACCTTGATGATCCCGACTGGCACTTCGTCGACGGGCAATTGACGGGCATCCAGTCGGTTGGGTTTGCGATCCGGAGCCTGTCGAGGGACCTTCTCGCGGATGGCGGCGAAGCGCGCGAAGAAGGCAGCGAAGAAACCCCCGGCGCCTGAGCCGTTCTTTCGCCCGTTCGCGCAGCTCGCGGCGAAGGACGACAAGAAGAAGAAGGCCCAAACCCAGGGCGCCCCGCCCGATCCTGCGCCCGCGCCGAAGCCTCCGGCCCAGCGCGTCGGCAAGGTCGACGTCGGCGCCGAGCTCGCGCCGATCGACGCGCGCTCCTTCGCCGTCTACATGTCCGGCGTCCGCGCGCTGCCCGATCACGCCGGGCGCATCCCGCTCACCGCGAGCCGCCTCGAGCGCCTGCGGGGCGCCGCGGCGCCGCTGCCCGATCTCGATCAGGGCGCCCGCGCGCTGATGCGATCGCTCGTCACCGAAGGCCTCCGCTTCGAGACGACCGACGACGGCGAGCGCATCGAAGGGCGCCGCCTCGACGTCGATCCGCGCGAGCTGCGCCGCCTCCGCCGCGTGCAGTACGCGATCGACGGCAAGCTCGATCTTCACGGACACGGCCTCGACGACGCGCGCCGCGCCGTCGAGCTCTTCGTGAAAAAGCGCGCCGAGCTCGGCGACAAAGTCGTGGCGATCGTGCACGGCAAGGGCTCGCATTCCCCGCGTCAAAACGGCGTACTTCGCGGCGAAATTGGCGCCTGGTTGAGCCAGGGTCGCGCGGCGCGTCACGTCCTCGCATTCGCCACGCCGCCCGAAGATGAAGGCGGCACCGGGGCGGTGCTCGTTCTCTTGGCACGGTGACCCGAACGCGGTATCGCGGCGAAGCGTGTCCGCATCCTGCACGCGCCGTGAAGGAGTCCCGAGATGGTCGACAAAGTGAAGAGGATCTGGCTCGAAGGTGAGTTCGTCGATTGGGACGACGCGAAGGTGCACATCCTCACCCACACGATGCACTACGGCGTCGGCGCGTTCGAGGGCATCCGCGCGTACAAGCGGACCGACGGGTCGACCACGATCTTCCGCCTCAACGAGCACATCGGCCGCCTCTTCGACACCTGCCGCCTGGTGATGATCGAGCCGCGCTTCACCGCCGCCCAGATCACGCAGGCCTGCGTGGAGATCCTCCGCGAAAACAAGATGGAAGAGGCCTACCTCCGCCCGCTGATCTACGTGGGCGACGGGGCCATGGGCATCTACGCGCCCGACAACCCGATCCGCTCCACGGTCGTGGCCTGGAAGTGGGGCGCCTACCTCGGGGCCGGCGCCGTCGATCAGGGCATCCGCGCCAAGATCTCCTCGTGGTCGCGCCACCACATCCACGTCAGCCTCGCCAAGGCGAAGATGATGGGCCAGTACACGAACTCGGTCCTCGCCAAGCGCGAGGCCAAGCTCGGCGGCTACGACGAAGCGCTGATGATGGATACCAACGGCTACGTCAGCGAAGGGTCGGGGGAGAACTTCTTTATCGTCAAGAAGGGTCGGTTGATCACGCCCCCTCTCTCGGCGTCGATCCTGGAGGGGGTGACGCGAGACACGGTCTTGACGCTGGCGCGCGAGGAGGGGATTCCGGTCGCCGAAGAGATGCTGACGCGAGATCAGGTCTACCTGGCGGACGAGGCGTTCTTCACCGGGACCGCGGCCGAGGTGACGCCGATCCGGGAGATTGACAATCGCAAGATGGGTGAAGGCGGCGTGGGGCCGATCACCAAGCGGTTGCAGGCGCGGTATTTCGATGTGGTGAAGGGCGGGGACGCCTCTCATCCGGAGTGGCTCACCCAGGTTTGATGGACCAGCCGCTGATGCGATGGGGGGGAGGGCTGCGCTCGCTGGGGCGCGCGCTCGCGGGGCTGGTGCTCGGGGGGCTGCTGGGGTGTGACGCGCCGATGGTCGTTGCACCGATTACGCCGGTGGGGCCGGTTGCTCTGGCTCCGGTGGCGGCGGTCAAGGGGTTCGGGGATGGGCGAGCGGGGGAGTTCGTCTCGCTGCGCTTCGGGTTGAAGCTGCCTTTGCCGGACGGGGGCGGGTGGCGCATTGATGATCATGCGGGCAGCTGGCTCGTCGCAAAGCACGGTAGTGCGGCCTCGGAGCTCGTGGTGCGCGTGTGGCGGGAAGAGGTGGTGATGAACCGGGCGCGCTGCGAGGAGAGGGCGCGGATCGGGCGCAAGATCCCCGAGCGGGAGGGCGTGGACAGCGTCGAGAAGCGCGCTGTCGACGTGCCGCAGGGCTTTGACACCGTGGTCGAGGTGGGGGTGAACGCGCCGGCTCCGGCGGGCAAGAAGGCCAGAGCAGGGGAAGACCTGCGCGGGTTCGCGCTGGCGTTCGGGGGGAAGGGGAAGCGCTGCTTTGCCTGGATCTACACCACCAGCGCCGGGGGGCCGGGGGCCGAGGCCGTCCTGGGAGACCGGTTGGCGACGATGGTGCAGGGGTCGCTCGGCGCGATGACGACGGTGAACGAGCTCGATCCGCAGATCGAGCGGGGGCCCGGCCGCAACTAAAGAGTCGCTGGATCCGCGTCCGCCGCCTCAGCCTCCTTCGAGAACGGCAACGACTGCTGATCCACCGCCGCCCGGCCCCGCTTGCGAGCTGGGCGCGGCGTGTTGAGCACGGCGGCGACCATCTCGGCCTCGCGCTCGGCGCAGCGCGGACAGGGGGCGCTCGGCGTGGGGCGATTGACCACGGGCGGGACCGGCGTCGTCTCGAGCGTGGCGCGCTCCCGGGCGAACTCGGCCGTCACCAGCGCGCGCAGGGCCCGTGACGCCGCCCGATGCTCGGCCGCGGCTCGCTTTAGCCGCGCGATCATCTCGCCCGCGGCGCGCGAGGGCTCGTGCAAGCGCGCGATCTCCCCGTGAACGCAGCCTTCGTGGCGCGAGCCGTCGCCCCCGCAGGCCAGGCAGATGCGCTCGTTCGCCCGTGATTCCTCGGTGAACGCGGCCATCTCGATCACCACGGCGTCGTCCGGCGGGAACGCGTCGGTGATCTCGTCGCGGGACGAAGGCTCGGCGAGGGAAATCTTGCGGGAACGGGCGTGCATTCGAAGGAGCTAGCGCATAGCTGCTCAAATGTACAGCTTCTACGTTGCAAAGCATACAGAGTTGTATCCGGCAGAGGGGGTGGAGCCCTCCGCCGGATACAACTTTGTAAGTTGCAAATCTCTGCAGCCCTCCGCCGGACAGAGATCTGTATGCGATCTAACTGGGCAAGAGCTTGCGGATGGTCACCGTCGTCCCCCGGCCGGGCTCCGACACCAGATCGAAGTAGTCCATCAAGCGCCGGGTGCCGCGCAACCCTCTGGCGCCGGGGCCGGGGGAGGCTCAGCGGCCGCGCTCCGGCGGAGGAGCACCTCGAGCGCCCGTTCGAGGTTCAGCGCCGAGGAGATCCCTGGCACGCTGAGGCCCATCTCGATGAGCGTGATCACCACCGACGGCCGCATCCCGCACACCATCGTGTCGACGCCCATGATCCGCGCGGTCAGCGCCAGATCCCGAAGGCACCTCGTAATGTGGCTATCCATCACGTCGACCCCCGAGAGATCGAGGATCAGCCCCGCCACGGAGCCCTCCTCGATCGCCCGCGTCACGTCGGTCGTGAGGCGGGCGACGAGGCTGTCGGTCAACGACACCTGAATGGGGACGATCAGGTTGCCAAACAGGGTGATCAGCGGAATTGTGTGCTCGATTGTCATCTCCGTGCGCTCCTTGTCAGGGATCCTTGCCGGCCCTGGAAGAGCTGGGTACCCCGCCCGAGCGCGTCCTCCGCGTCCATCCGGCGCAAGCACTCCAGGAGGCCGTGCTTGAGGTTGCGTAGCGTGACGATCGGGCCGAGATCCAGGCCCAGCGACACCAGCGTCTGGGCCACGGCGCCTCTCGCCCCGGTCAAGACACAGCGGGCTCCGAGGAGCTCGACCGCCCTCACGAGCTTGATGAAATGATCGGCGGTCGCCGAGTCCACGACCTCCACGCCGGTGATGTCGAGGATCACGAAGCGACACTGCTTGCGCGTGATCTCCTCCAGCAGGCGCTCCATCATGTCGGCGCTGCGCCGCGAGTCGACGATGCCGATCACCGGGAGGGCGAGGACGTCGTCCCACAGCTCGAGGATCGGCGTCGAGAGCTCCTGCACGGTGAGCTGGAGTTGCTGGAGCGCCTCGCTCTTTTCTATCTCGCTGGCGAGCTGCCGCTTCAGCTCCATCTCCCAGCGCTTCCGCTCCCCGATCTCGCGAAATACAGCGACGACGCCGACTTGCACGTTTTCTCGATTGAGGATCGGGTGGGCGCTCGCCGAGATCCAGACGCCTTCGGGCCGGTCGCCGTAGCGCACGATAAGCTCCATATCCTCGACCTTCTCGCCGCGAATAGCGCGCGACTGCGGCTCATCGTCGTGGAGACAGGGCGTGACGCCGTCGGCGTGGAAGATCTTGTATTTGATGGTCCTCTCTTCCCCTGTCCGCGCCTTCGAGCCGAGGTTCAAGGCTTGCTCAGCGGCGGAGTTGAAGTGGACGGCCTCCCCCGCGGAGTTCAGGACGATGATGCCGTCGGCGATGGAGTTCAGCAACGCTCGAAAAATGTGTGACTTCGTCTCCAGATCGTCCACCAGCTCGGTGAGCTGGACGGTCTGCTCACGGCGATTCTGCTCTTCCGTGCTGGACAATGCCTCGAGCTCCTTCACCCGGGCCCGGAGTCGCGCATTTTCAGCTTCGAGGGTATTCAGCACGTTGGCTCCTCTTGGGTTGGCTTTCGCGACACGCCGACGTGGTTCGACTCGGCGTGCTCCGCGGTGCCCACATTCACACACTGGCGCCCCAACGCTGACGCGTTGCGCGGGCGAACAACGATCAGAACAAGTTAATTGGGTAACGAAGTGGTCCGCGGCTGTCAACGCAATATTTGTCCCCGCGTGGGCAGGTTACGACAGCGCTTCATGCTCGCTGAGGACCCTCCAGAAACGCGGAAAAGGGGTCACCCCAGCGTATTTTCAGGAGCGCTCCATAGCACTCTGCAGGAGATGACGACGCGCCAACAAGGAATTCCCTGATTGACTCGCTGACACTTGGCTCGATCAGAGGACCTGTTCAACGGCTTCTACCAGGGGACATGTGCCAACTTGCCATATCTTCCCCGACAACTCCCACCCAGCGAGCGCCCCCCCCCAGCGTCAGGTCGCGCCAGCCTCTCCGGAGGCGTCGCCTGCGGTGAGCCTCGCCCGCTCTTGTGGGAAACAAGCCCGGAGACGCGGGACGCGTTACCCTGCGCCCCGTGTCCGAGCCTGACCCCACCCTGCCGCTCCTGACCCGCCTCTGGTTCGCCTGGGCGTGCTTCTTCCGCGTGCTCTTCGACGCCTCGTTCGCCGCGCGCGCTTGGTCGATACGGACGGCGCGGACGGCGCGCGAGCTCCCGTCAGCGCCGACGTCGCCCGCCGAGCTTTCCCCGGCGTCGCGCCCCGAGGGCGAGGCGCCGAAGTCGATCCGCTCCGTCTCCAAGGCGAGCGAGGAGCTTCCGCCGGGCCCGCCGCTGGAGTCCGCCCTCCAGCTCCTCGGCTTGCTCCAGCGCGATGGGCGCTTCTTCGACTTCCTCGAGCAAGACCTCACGAGCTTCCCCGACGTCGAGGTCGGCTCGGTGGCCCGCGTCGTCCACGAGGGCTGCCGCAAGGCCCTCCACGCTCACGCGACGATAACGCCGATCCGCGCCGAGGAAGAGGGCGCCGCCGTCACGCTCCCCGAGGGCTACAGCCCGGCTCTCGTCAAGCTCAGCGGCAAGGTCCAGGGGAGCGCCCCGTACAAAGGGGTGCTCCGCCATCGTGGCTGGCGCGTGGAAGGCCTCGTGTTACCGACCCCGGTCAAGGGCCATGACAGCAGCGTGATCGCCCCCGCGGAGGTGGAGCTGTGAGCGCTCGTTATGTCGTCGGAATCGATCTCGGCACCACCCACTCGGCCCTCGCCTACGCCCCGATCGAAGAGGGCGAATCGAGCGCGCCCGTCGAGGTCCTGAGCGCGCCTCAGCTCGTCGCGCCAGGTACGATCGAGGCGCGCGCTCTCCTGCCCTCGTTCCTCTATCTCGCCCACGAGAGCGAAGGCCCGCAGTCGCTCCCCTGGGACGCCGAGCGCCGCTTCGTCGTCGGCGAGCACGCCCGCACCCGCGGCGTCGACGCCCCCGCGCGCCTCGTCTCCAGCGCCAAGAGCTGGCTCAGTAACTCCGGGGTGGACCGCCGCGCCTCCATCCTGCCTCTCGGCGCGCCCGAAGACGTCGAGAAGATCTCCCCGGTCGAGGCCTCCTGGCGGCTGCTCGAGCACCTCACCGAGGCCTGGGATACGCGCTTTGCCGCCGACGATCCCGGGCTCGCCCTCGCCCAGCAAGAGGTCATCCTCACGGTGCCGGCCTCGTTCGACGCCGCCGCGCGCGCGCTCACCGTCGAGGCCGCCGGCGCCGCCGGCCTCGAGAACCTCACCCTCCTCGAAGAGCCGCAGGCCGCGCTCTACGCGTGGACGCTCGCCCGCGGCTCGCGCTGGCGCAAAGAGGTGAAGCTCGGCGACGTGCTCCTCGTCATCGACGTCGGCGGCGGCACCACCGATTTCTCCGCCATCGCCGCGCAGGAGCAGGACGGCGCGCTCTCACTCGTCCGCGTCGCCGTCGGCGATCACATCCTCCTCGGCGGCGACAACATGGATCTCGCGCTCGCCCACGTCGTCCGGCAAAAGCTCGTCGCCGAGGGCAACGAGATCGATCGCTGGCGGATGAGCGCGCTGACCTACGCGTGCCGCGCCGCCAAGGAGAGCCTCCTCGGCGACGCCGCGCTCGTGTCGGCGCCGATCGTCGTCGCCGGCCGCGGATCGAAGCTCTTCGGCGGCGGCCTCCGCTCCGAGCTGACCCGCGACGAAGTGTCGCGCACCCTCGTCGATGGCTTCTTCCCCGAGGTCCCCGCGTCGGCGCGACCCGCGGTGCGCGCGCGCGCCGGCCTCACCCAGATCGGCCTCCCTTACGCGGCCGACGCGGCGATCACCAAGCACCTCGCCGCCTTCCTCGGCCGTCAGGTCGGCGCGACCGAGAAGATCCCCGGCTTCACACCCCGAGCTCGTCACGGCGACGCCGGCGATCGCGCGCCCAAGCTGCTCCACCCCACCGCGGTGCTCTTCAACGGCGGCGTGATGAAGGGCGCGGTCCTCGCCGCGCGCCTGCTCTCGACGCTCAACGCCTGGCTCGAAGCCGACGGCGCGCCGCCCGCGCGCGTGCTCGAAGGCACCGATCTCGATCTCGCTGTCGCCCGCGGCGCGGCCTCGTACGGCCTCGCTCGCCATGGCCGTGGCCTCCGCATCCGCGGCGGGACCGCGCGCGCGTACTACGTCGGCATCGAGAGCGCGGTCCCCGCCGTGCCCGGCGTCGAGCCGCCGATCACCGCCCTCTGCCTCGCTCCCTTCGGCATGGAAGAAGGCACCGAGGCCAACCTCCCTCCGCACGAGCTCGGCCTCGTCGTCGGCGAGCCGGTGCGCTTCCGCTTCTTCGGCTCCTCTGTCCGCCGCGAAGACACCGCCGGTACCGAGCTCGACGCCTGGAAAGACGGCGAGCTCGAGGAGCTCTCGCCGATCGAGATCACCTTGCCCGCCGAGGGGCGGCGCGAGGGCGACGTGGTCCCGGTCAAGCTCCACGCCGCCGTGACCGAGATTGGCACTCTGCTCCTCGAAGCCATCCCGCTCACGCCGCAGAAGGCGGACGAGCGGTGGAAGCTCGAGCTCGGAGTCCGGACCGAGGGCTAACGCCAATGCGCCTCGCCGTCGGCATCGATCTCGGCACCACCCACACCGTCGTCGCGTGGGCGCCGCGCGACGGCTCGGCGGCGCCGCGGATCTTCCCGATCCCCCAGCTCGTCACTGCCGGCGAGATCGCCGCGCGCCCGCTGCTCTCCTCGTTCCTCTACGCCCCGGTCCCCGGGGAAATCGCCGCCGATCCCTGGGGCGACGCGCCCTGGATCCTCGGCGAGCTCGCCCGTCGCCGCGGGGGCGAAGTGCCCGGCCGCCTCGTCGCGTCCTCGAAGAGCTGGCTCTGCCATCGCGGGATCGATCCCACCGCGGCGATCCTCCCCTGGGGCGCGTCGGAAGAGGACACATCGCTCCCCCGCGTCTCGCCGGTCGACGCCTCCGCGCGCCTCCTCGCGCACGTCGTTCACGCGTGGAATCAAGCCTTTCCCGAGCATCCTCTCGCCGAGCAGGAGGTCGTCCTCACCGTCCCCGCCTCGTTCGACGAGGTCGCGCGCGAGCTCACGCTCTCTGCCGCCGCGCGCGCCGCGCTCCCGGTGCGCCTCCTCGAAGAGCCGCAGGCCGCGTTCTACGACTTCATGGATCGCGCCGGATCGAAGGGGATCGAAGCGCTCCTCGACGCGAGCTCCGGCGACGCCCTGGTGCTCGTCTGCGACGTCGGCGGCGGCACCACCGATCTCTCGCTCATCCGCGTCGCCCGCGCCTCGGCCGACGCTTCGCCGGTGCGCCCGTTCGAGGTCACCCGCGTCGCCGTCGGCCATCACCTCCTCCTCGGCGGCGACAACATGGATCTCGCGCTCGCCCACGCCTGCGAGGGCCGGATCGTTGCTGCGAAAACCAAGCTCGACGCCGCGCGCTTCGGCCAGCTCGTGCTCGCCTGCCGCGCCGCCAAAGAGCGGCTCCTCGGCGACGACGCGCCCGACGACTTGCCCGTCACCGTGCTCGGCAAGAGCGCGAGCTTGCTCGGCGGATCGCTGACCACGCGCCTCACCCGCGACGAGGCCGAGCGCCTCGTGCTCGACGGCTTCTTCCCCGACGCCCCGCGCGACGCGAAGCCCCAGCGCGCGCGCGGCGGCCTCGTCGCCGCGGGGTTGCCGTACGAGCGCGACGTCGCCGTCACCCGCCACATCGCCCACTTCTTCGCCCGCCACGCGCCCGACAGCCAGGGCCCGCGCGCGCTGCTCCTCAACGGCGGCGTCTTCCGCGCCTCGCGCATCGCCGCGCGCCTCGCGACGACGATCCAGGCCTGGGGCGGCCCGCCGCTGACGACGCTCCCGCTCGCCGATCCCGATCTCGCTGTGGCCCGCGGCGCCGTGGCCTACGCGCTCGCGCTCGCCGGGCGCGGCGTCCGCATCGAAGGCGGCGCCGCGCGCGGCTACTACGTTGGCCTCGACGCTCCGAAAGACGGCGGCCCGCGCCCCGCGGTCTGCGTCGTCCCCCGCGGCGCCAAGGAGGGCATCCCTCAGGTCGCCGAGGGCCGCACCTTCGCGCTCGTGGTCGGCACCAAGGTCCGCTTCGATCTCTTCGCCTCGGATGAAGCCACCTCGCTCCCCGGCGAAGTGGTCGCGCTCGACGACGATCGCTTCGAAGCCATGCCGCCGATCGCCGTGGCCTTCGAACCCACGGCGCGCAAAGCCGAAACGGTGAAGGTCGCCCTCGAAGGCGAGCTGACCGCGATCGGCACCCTCGATCTCGCCTGCGTCGAGCTCGCGCCTCCCGATTCCGTTGCGCGCCCGCGTCGCTTTCGCCTCGCCTTCCAGCTCCGCGAGCCCGCCTCCGACGCGCCGCCCCCGGCCTCGTCGATCTCGAGCCCGCCGTCCCGCGCGCGTCGCAGCGGCGATCAAGCGCGCGAAGCCCTCCTCCGCGTCTTCGGAAAAGGCCGCCCCGACGTCGACGCGCGCGAGGTCAAAGATCTCCTCCGCGAGCTCGAGCGCCTCCTCGGCGAGCGCGCCTCCTGGACGACGGCGCTCTCGCGCGATCTCTTCGACGTCCTCGCCGCCGAGGCCAAAGGTCGCCGCCGATCGGTCGAGCATGAGCGCGTCTTCTGGCTCCTCGCCGGCTACTGCGGCCGCCCCGGCTTCGGCGCCCCCGGTGACGACGAGCGCGCCTCGCGCCTCGCCCCGCTCTTCGCCGAACGCGTGCTCTTCCCCGCCGAGATGCGCAACTGGCAGCAGTTCTGGATCGCCTGGCGAAGGCTCGCCGCGGGCCTCGACGAGAGCGCGCAGACCGCGATCCGCGACGTGCTCGATCCGCTGCTCGCGCCCTCCACCGCGCGCCTGAAGAAGCCCAAGGGCTGGAAGCTCGAAGCCGAGAGCGACCTCCTCGACTTCGTCTCCTCGATCGAGCGCGTCCCACCCGCGCGAAGGAGCGAGCTCGGCGGCTGGATCCTCGAGCGCACCTGGACCTCGCGCGATCCGCGCCTCTGGGCCGCCCTCGGCCGCCTCGGCGCGCGCGTGCCCGCCTACGCCGGCCTCCATCACGTCGTCTCTTCGCTGGTGGCCGAGCGCTGGCTCGATCACCTCCTCCGCGAAAAATGGGACACGCTCCCGAGCGCCGCCGAGGCCTCGGTGCGCCTCGCCCGCGTCACCGACGATCGCGCCCGCGACGTCTCCGAGCGCGTCCGCCGCGAGGTCGAGCGCCGCCTCACCACCGTCAACGCCAAGCCCGACTGGATCCGCGCGGTGCGCGAGCACGTACCGGTCGAGGAGGCCGAGCGCGCGGCCTTCTTCGGCGAAGGATTGCCAGTCGGCCTGCGCCTGATCGAATGAACGCCGCGCCCTCGCCGGCGTGTAGAATCCCTCGCTCCATGGCGCTCCAGCCCGCTGCCAACCGGATCCTTCATGGGTGAGAGCACCCTCGGCCGGGTCCTCGATCCGCGCGCCCTCGACGAGGGCACCGGCGCGCGCGGCCGCGTGCGCCTCGAGGTCCCCGCCGCGTGGCTCGACGAGGGGTGTCGGATCGAAATCCTCGTGCCCCGCCGCGTCCCCTGCGCGCGCTGTGACGGCGGCGGCTGCGACGCCTGCGGCAAGAGCGGCGTCCTCCGCGCGCCCGACGCCGAGGCCCAGCGCCGCCTCGAGATCACCCTGCCCGACGACTGCGGCGACGCCGTCGCTCTGCGCCTCGTCGATCCATTCGGCACTGGCCTGATCGAGCAGCTCATCCTCGAAATCCGCGCCGGCACAGCCTCGCCCGGCGTGACGCGCATCCCCGATCCGCCGGCCCCGCTCGCCCTGCCAGCGCCGATGATCCCCTGGCGCGGCGTGATCATGGCCGCGCTCGCCACTGCCGCCGCGATCCTCGCCGCCCTCCTCTCGCGCTGATCCCGATCTCAGGAGTCCTCTCAACCATGTCTGACCTCACCGCTTCGAGCTCCTCCCCGGCCCCTCGTTCGAGCGACCCTGACTACGGTCCACTCATCGCATCCGTACAAGAGCGCTTCCGGATCGTCCTCAAAGAGCACCAGGGCAAGCAGGACAAGGTCAGCCTCTTTACTACCAGCACCCCGGATCTCTTCGACCTCTTCCTCGATGCCGGCCCTCCTTCGTTGCGTCAAGCGAACACCTGCTACACCTGCAAGAAATTCCTGCAGCGCTACGCCGGCCTCGTCGTCGTCGGGCCCAATGGGAAGACACTCCCGCTGATGTGGGATCCCCAGGGCACTCCGGAGCTCTACGTGGAGATGGTCCGCGCGCTCGCCTCCGCCGTCTCCCAGGCGCCGATCACCGGTGTGTTCCTCTCCAACGAAAAGATCTGGGGAGTCCCGGCGACCGGCATCTGGAATCACCTCGCGGTCACTCCGGCGGAGCCCCTGGTCTTCAAACCCTCCTTGCTCCTGACGACCTCGCAAGTCGTGGCGGAGAAGCAGCAGGACTACGAGATCCTCGTGCGAGGGCTCGAAGAGTTTCCGCTCGATCTCGTCAAGAATGCCCACTCACTCCTGACGACAGGGGCGCTCTACCGATCCGAGAAGTGCATCGGCGTCGCCCAATGGCTCCTCGAGCTCCACAAGCAGAGGAATGCCGCCAAGAACCTCCGCGCCAAAGAGAACCTGACCTGGCTCGCTGCCTCTGGCGCCCCGACCGGCTTCTGCCACGTTCGAAGCTCGATGATCGGGACCTTGCTCGAGGACCTCGCGGCCGGCCTCCCGTTCGAACAGGTCAAGGCCAAATTCGACGCGAAGATGAGCCCCCTTCAGTACCAGCGCCCCACGGCGACGCCGACGGCCGGCAACATCGCCCAGGCCGAGAAGATCATCGCCAAGCTCAAGGCCGAGGGCGCCCTCGAGCGACGGTTTGCCAAGCTCGCCGACATCAAGGCGCTGTGGATGCCCACGCCTTCACGATCAGAGTCCAAGAAGAAAGGCGTCTTCTCCCACCTCGGCGCGCCCGCCAAGCCCTCTACCAAGGCGATTGAAGGGCCGCCGGTGACGATGACCTGGGACAAGTTCTCCAGGACCGTCTTGCCGACGGCCGAGAGCATCGAATACCTCGTCCCGGACTCGAATCAATCGTACGTGGCGATGGTCACGGCCAAGAACCCCGACGCGACCCCGATCATCCAATGGGACTTCGAGGACGAGAGAAACCCCGTCACCTGGTACGTTTACCATAACGGCTCGGCCCCTGCGCGCTGGAACCTCAAAGCGGGCGCCTATCACCGGGTGACGGCCGTCACCCTGGCTCCCTCGATGTGGAGCGCGACGCGGCGCTTCGATCACCAGGGTGACAAAGTGGCCTTCCTCCTCGAGAACGCCAAAGACACTCAGTACACCAGCAGCGCCGGCTTCTTCCCCGAGTTCCTCAAGAGCGATTTCCACGCGATCCGCGCGACGATGGAGGCCTACGCCAAGAGCGCCGTGGTCGAGGGCAAGGACGAGGCCGAGGCCTGCGGCATCTGCCTGTCGAAGGGCAGCACCTGGAACCTCACCTTCCGCGTCACCTCGAAGGACGGCGCGCGGATCAGCTGCGTGCTCGATCGGTGGGATTGACGGCTCCTGTCTGCGTTTGCTCTGACTATCGAATGGATGTTTGGCGGGCGGTGGAGTCGTGGTGACAATGGCAGACCAAGGAATCTCGATGCAACCCTCGCTGTCTGGACCGAGGTACTTTAACCCCGTCAACTTCATCCGCTGGATGCTGGATCCCACCGCCTTCTATCGCGCAACACGGGAACGGTACGGCGATACCTACAAGCTGCCGACCGTCTTCGGCCCCCTCATCATCACCAGCGATCCCGAGGGGATCCGCGCCATGTTCACGGCCGATGCGGACACCTTCGTTCCGTATCAACCCAACGCCGTCTCTCCCTTCCTCGGCGACACCTCGCTCGTGCTCGTCAGCGGAGCGCGCCACAAGCGCGATCGCCGGCTCCTCTCGCCGCCCTTCCACGGCGCCCGGATGCGGGCCTACGGCACCATCATGGCCGAAAGCGCCCAGCGCGCGGCCGCCGCGTGGGTGAAGGGGGTACCGTTCAAGATGATGGACACCACCCAGCATATCTCACTCGATGTCATCCTCCAGGCAGTCTTTGGCCTCGACCACGCGTCGCCGCGTGGGCAGGCGGTGCGAGAGGCCGTGAGCCAGTTCGTGGGGTCCATCCGGCCGCTGTTCATCTTCTTCTCGTGGATGCGGCGTGACTTCTTCGGCTGGAGCTCGTGAGCGCGCTTCAAGCGGGCCCGCGATCACCTCGACTCGCTGCTCTACGCCACGATGGCGGAGAGGCGGCGCGAGCCTGCGGAGCGCGACGACATCCTCAGCCTGATGATGAACGCGCGCTACGAGGACGGTGGCGCGATGAGCGACGTGGAGCTCCGCGACGAGCTGCTCACGCTGCTCTTCGCGGGCCACGAGACCAGCGCCATCGCGCTCGCGTGGGCGTTCTACTGGCTGCACCGCGATCCCGACGAGCTTGCGCGCGTGCGCGCCGAGCTCGACACACTCGGCCCCTCCGCGGACGTCGAAGCGATCGCCGCGCTACCCTACCTGGACGCGGTCTGCCAGGAGTCACTCCGCATCCACCCCGTCGCCCCCGAAATCCCCCGGCTCCTGGCCAAACCCCTCCAGCTCTTCGATGGGACCCTGCCGGCCGGGACTGCCATCATGGCCTCGGTGATTGCGGTCCATAACCGCGAGGACCTCTATCCCGAGCCCGCGCGATTCCGACCTTCCCGCTTCCTCGAGCGCAAGCTCACGCCGTTCGAATACCTCCCTTTCGGCGGCGGCGCGCGCAGGTGCATTGGCTGTGGTCCCGGACATAAAGGAATATGGCCGCGGCCTAATAACGTGAATCGTGGAATATGGTTGCGGCCTAATAACGTGAATCATGGAATATGGCTGCGGATGCAGTTGAACGCGATGTTGGGCAGGCGGGGAGAGCAGCCATATTTCATGCATGGACGAAGCCTTGCCTCCTCGGGCAGCGTCGCCTCGACATCCCGGAATTCAACGCAAAGGCGCAAAGACGCAGAGACGCAAAAAGACGGGGATTGGA